>Ga0134091_1001272_pt1 | contig 20153 bp, 18 predicted proteins | sample 2_5taG_FD_94451 | JGI IMG/M metagenome (GOLD analysis project Ga0134091, IMG submission 94451) | Switchgrass degrading microbial communities from high solid loading bioreactors in New Hampshire, USA - 2_5_20_6_A2 metaG | ecosystem: Engineered > Bioreactor > Semi-continuous > Anaerobic >...
TAGGACCATTTTTGTAGCTGATAATATCTGTTGCACCATATTCTTTTGCAAGAGCAACACAGTTTGGCCTAGTTCCAACAGCCAAGATTCTTCCAGCACCCCTTAAAGCGGCACCTTTTACTGCCATAAGACCAACCGGTCCTATACCTATAACCAATACATCTTCCCCAAAAGTTACTTCAGCCAGCTCAGCACCATGGAATCCAGTAGGTACCATGTCACATAACATTGTAGCCTCAGCAGGATTTACACCTTCGGGTAATAATGCAAGGTTTGCATCAGCTTCATTTACATGAAACAACTCAGCAAATACACCATCTTTAAAGTTTGAAAACTTCCATCCGCCAAGACAACCGCCAGAATGCATAGCAAAGCCACGTTGTGCTTCTAAAGAACCCCAATCGGGTGTAATAGCAGGAACAATAACTTTATCTCCAACTTTAAAATCTTTAACAAGTTCTCCTACTTCTACAATTTCACCAACAGCTTCATGACCAAGAATCATGTCAGTACGTTCTCCTACTGCACCTTCATAAACAGTATGAATATCTGATGTACATGGAGCTATCGCTATTGGACGACAAATTGCATCAAGCGGTCCACATTTTGTTACTTCTTTTTCTACCCAACCGGTTTCACCGATTCTCTTCATTGCAAAGCCTCTCATAATAAGCCTCCGTAAAAATATAATTTTTAAACATGTTTGTTATTCTTTTAACAATGTATCAAAAATTCGACAAAATGTCAATAATATAAACTCTGTTTTTCGACTTTTTTTGTTGTATTTTAAATTTCAAGCTACTAGATAATACCAGGATGGGCTAAAAAAAGAAAAATGAAACAAACCCTTCTACCCATCTACTATATTTTTTATAGATTTCCCGATTTCGTTTAATTTTATGTTGGATAAAATCATCAAAATTCGTTGCTAAGCTTCGCTTGGCTTGTGCATATTTATCCCAATCAGTTTTATTGATCCTTAACCAGTCTCGGAAACGCAGCATTCTCTCTATTTCCGATGTATCTCTACTAAATACATGAAGTTTATATCTGTATCAGGCCCCTTGAACATTCGATGTTCAAACCATTCAGGCTCCCTAACCCTTAACCTGCAGCCGTCTGATCCTACTTGAACTAATGTTGAAATAGCCTCTTTCGACTATGTTGCAAATTTATTGCCTGATCTCCAATTGCTTTAAACTACTTTTTGATTTAAATGTTTTTGATCCTATCCTGTAATTAATTTTTCTAATACTTAGGACTTTCATAAAGTAAATTTTTCTGATATCCTCTAATTATGCCATCTTAGTCATATTCTTTTCTCCTGTACAACAATGTTTGACCTCATAATCATACAGGAAAATACTTATATGACGATATACAAGAGGTAAGTTAAAAAGTGCCAAAACAAAATCATAATTACAAATAACTTAAAAATAATAATTGAAAGGATGAATTAAGTGTATCTACCTAAAGTAATTATTTCAAAATACGAATACGTGATGCTGCCTGAAGAAGAAAGGGAAAAATACACAGAATGCGACCTGTGTGGCAATTATTTTATTATGGATATAGGTGGTATATATGAAGAAGATAACGAAATTAACGTTTGCGATGAATGCTTGATATTACCTCACCAATTGAATTGATTTTAGCGTAAGATTTCATTAGAAAGCTTGATTAGATATTGTCACATGCTTAATATGAAACCTCCCAATTACTAAGACCAGTAGATATAAAAATATACATACTAAATTTTGTTGCATAAAATGAAGGAATTTATTGAATGTTAACAAAAAAACAGTATCTCATAAAAACATGGTTTGACTCATCAGAATCAAACCATGGCTTACTGTTAATCTACTATAGTCTTCCCATAAATACGCTAACCGCATATTTTTCAGGTGATGCATATATTTCATTAACTTTCTTAATTACATGGATAAGCTGTCACGCCAAAACATTATTTATTTTTCTCTACCGGGATCCAAATTTCACAATAATAATCATCTGGGTTCTCAATTAGAGGGGTATACATTTCAATGTTATAGTTTCCTGCCAGCTTATATTCCTTACAATTTGGCAGCCACTCACTCCATATTCTTGTATTGACATCTTGCAATGATTTCGGTAAAGCACCTCTGCAAGGAAATACTACCCATGTTCCGGCAGGAATAACTCTAGTTTCATAGCCTTCAGGAATCTCATTCCATGGTAAATAGTTGTCTGCGATTAGATAGTCAAAGTTTTTTCCATCACTATCTATGCAAATTCCATACATTCCACAAACAGTTTTATCACCGCTTTGCAAATGTTCATCCCAAAACTTTGGAATTTCATCATAGGAAGTATCCGTGTTAAAACTTCTTACTTTACCCATAACAGTAAACTGTTCCTTTTCAATAATTTTATACTCCAGCATTGTACCGCCCTCCAATACTAATTTTATTTTGAGCGGTGCAAAAGACTTCAGATTTGCACCCTTTAATTTGGCAGTCGAAGGAGAAATACCGTGAAATTTGGTGAATGCACGGGCAAAACTGTCAGGAGAATCATAACCATACTTTACAGCAACATCAATTACCTTGGCATCTGATTTTGAAAGTTCTTCTGCTGCAAGGCTAAGCCTGCGGTTTCTAATATATTCTCCTATTGTGAAACCGCAAAGTACATTAAAAATTCTCTGGAAATGAAATGCCGAAACGCATGCTTTTTCAGCAATTTCTTGAATATTCAGTTCCTCTGTAAGATTCTCCTCAATATACTCAATTGCATTTTGAATTCCCTCTATCCACCCAATCACACTATTTAGCTCCTTTCCGCCTGTGATTTTATTGTATCATCCTTCGGAGAGCTGTACCCGACTTTTTATGCCATCCATTGCAAGTTTATCGTAAGTCAATTTAGCAATCTCTTTATCAATTGGTTTCGCCATTAGCATTATTTATTCTTTCTAATCTAAATAGCCAGCGAATATGCATAAGGCATAGGAAAAAGCTTTTGGTGCTTTTTTAATAATAGTCTGACGAGAATTACAAAGATGATTACATAACTCGCGGCAAAACTCATATTTAAAACAGTGAGAAATAATCCACTCATTTCTATTTCTCCTTATACTCATCAATCAACTTTTTTAATTCTTCAGCTTGTTTTTGGCTCAACTTCTTACCACCGATAAAAGCTGTTAAAAATTTAGGCAATGATCCTCCAAAGGTGTCTTCAACAAAGCATATACTTTGCCTGGAATAATACTCATCCTCCGTAATTAGAGATGTAACCGTCGCATTTTCATTTTTAAAAATCCCTTTTTCACATAACTTCTTCAGAACAGTATATGTTGTAGACTTTTTCCAGTTCATTTCTTTTTCACATAACTTGACAAGATCACCGGAACCAATCGGTTCATTCTGCCAGATCAGTTTTGCAAACTTCTCTTCACTTTCTGCAAGTTTACAATTCTTCATGCTAAACCTCCCCGGTCTATATAATATAGACTTAACACTTTAAGTCTATATTATATAGACCAATTTGTCAATGGCGAATTATAAATATGCCTTTAGATATTTTTAATGAAATAAATATTCCACAGGATTAATACTTATACAATATCATGTTTTACAGCAAAAACCCCTAATTGAGTTCTATCCTTTAGGTCAAGTTTTTTTAATATCCCGGAAATGGCATTTCTTACACTACCCTCGGTAAGATGAAGAATTTTTGCTATCTCATTTGTACTCTTGCCATCAACAATAAGCCTTATTATGCTTTTTTCTCTCTCAGACAAAAACACATTCAATCCTTTATTTTCAATTATTGATATTTTAGAAAGAGAATTTATCTTCTTCACAACATTGCTATATGTTTTCTTGTACATAATTCCCAAACCGGCTGCTACACCTTTAACACTCAGAATCAATTCCTCTTCCCCTATTTCTTTTAATAAATATCCATCGGCCCCATAGTTTAATGCAGTTTGTATTCTTTCATCATCGTCATATACCGTTAATATAATTACTTTTATGTCTTTGCACATAGTTTTTATTAGTCTGGTTCCTTCAAGCCCATCGCATATAGGCATCCCTATATCCATTAACACTACATGAGGCATGAATTTCTGACATAGTTTTAAAGCCTCTCTACCGTTTTCAGCACACCCAACCACCTTAATATCTTTATCCTGCTCAAGTATTTTTTTAATGCCTTCTCTTAATATTAATTGATCATCAGCTAACACAACTTTTATCATAAGGTGCTTTAGTCCTCCATTTCAGTTTTCTTTAAAGGTAATTCTACATGAATATTGAAGCCCTCTCCATCGCCCGAACCATATCGAATTTCTCCATTGAGCATTTCAATCCTTTGTCTCATACCCTGTAACCCAAATCCTTTTCCCATATTTTTTTCATCACATCCTATTCCATTATCAAAAATAAAAAGTTTTATATGGCTATCTGTAAATTTAATCATTATATTAACTGTCGTTGCTTTCCCATGTTTCACTGAGTTTGTTAGTGCTTCCTGGCAAACCCTATATATCACTTCTTTATATTCTGTGCCTATATCTTCGTCCAACTTATTTACTGAAATTTCCACCTTCATCCCCAAACACTCGAAATTGTTAACCAACCTTTCTAAAGCATCAAACAAATTATTTTGCTCCAGTTCCTCTGAAATCAAGCCAGAAAGTGAACGCCTTACTTCTTTTAAACCTTGCTTAGTAATTTTAAGGGCATTATTGAGTTTTTCTTCAGTTTCTCTAAAATCCGTTCTACATAATGATATACTTTCGCCTATCAGTTTTATTAGTATGGCAAGGGTCTGTCCAAGAGTATCATGAACGTCTCTGGCTAATCGGTTTCTTTCCTTTAAAACTGCAACTTCCTCTACTGTAGCAGCATATTCCTTTAATTTTTCATTGGCAATTTTGAGTTCCCTATATGCAATTTCAGTGATTTTATTTTTCGAATACATAATAAATGCTATTACAAGGCTAGCCATGCTAAAGAGAAAAAACAAAAGGGATGAATATACTATAATGAGCGTTATTTCACTTGTAGGGATAACACTAACAATTTTCCACGGAAGTTCTTCCAATTGATATACTCTACATTTACTTTTACGACCGAATATGTTTAGTGTAAAGCTTTTAGCATGGCTATTATCTATGCTGTTAAGCTTATCATCGGATATAATTTCTCCAAGATACTTTAAATGGGGAGTTGCAATTATTTTATTTTTATCATCCAAGATCATAAAATATCCATTTTCCCCTATTTTTTTATCTTCTACCAGCTCCGATAATTTAAACAATTCAATGTCCAATCCTACTACACCTATAGGAGTATTGTATTTGTCAGTTGTTTTCCGCAAGCAACTGATAACATCCTCGTTAGAAAACTCACTTTTATGGGATACCCAATTATATTGTGTTTTTCCTTCTAAAGTTTCCACGAACCAGCTTCTATCCGTTAAATTAGCACTAGAGTCAATAGAAAGAAAAGCAATAGCCTTTTTGTCCTTTGAAACATAGTAAATATTACTTATTCTATAATCAGGAACAATAATTGACTCAAACAATGATAATATCTCACTACGCAAAAACCTATCGTCTTCTCTGTATATTGGTAAATCTTTATTTTGAGATAAAATATTAATTATGTTTTCAGGGTATCTGAAAAAATCCTCTACAACTTCCAGTTGTTGATTCATACTTTGGTCTAAAATAGTTTCAAATCTATTATTGGTTGTTATGTGGGAAATAAAAAAGAAAACCACATTCAACAGAACAAATAACAACATTATCAAATTTCTAATTAATAAACTGTTATCGGCTTCTATAAATTTTCTCATTGCCCATTCCCCAATTAAATTACTTCTTTTATTTTTCTATATAGGCTTCTCTAAAATAGATTTCTGCCAAAGGTGTTTTTATATAATTTTTTACATAGGGTTGTACATAATAAGCGTCCTTTTCGTAAAACAAAGGAATTACAGTATAAGAATCCAGTAATGTTTTCTCTGCCTTATGCAAAATCTCCATTCTAAGACGATTATCAGCTATCTTCGTTGAGCTATTAACAAGATTATAATACTCTGACGGAAGTATCCCTTTAAAAGACTTTTCACTAGCTAAAAACCCAAGAAAGTTTATTGGATCTAGAAAATCTGCTATCCAGCTATTAATTAAAACGTCAAATTCTTGGTTGTCCTTTTTTTGGGCAAAAAGTACATCTTTAAACACTTCAATTTCTACATTAATTCCAAGGTTTTTTTCCCAAGATTCTTCTATATATTTAGCTCTGTCTGTGCTTCTCGTAAGTATAACTATGGTTGGGAATTTGCTCAAATCTTCATAACCAGCTTCCTTAAGCAGTTCTTTTGCTTTAATTATATTTTGCTCTGTGAACTCTTTGCTCAAATAATCTCCACCAACTAATCTAAAGTCACTACCCGGTTCTGCATCGGGTATACCATAGGGAACAAATCCAGTCGCTATCGGTTCATTCATTTTACCTTCTTCTACAATACGGTTTTTATTAATTGCAAGTTCCAATGCTTGTCTGACCCTTATATCATCAAATGGTTTATTTTTGGAATTAATGCATAAATAATAGGTTGTCAAGCAATCATCGGCAAGCACATTGTTCTCTTTTGAAGCAATTTCAGCGGCTATATCGATTTCAGGCGGAAATACATATCCGAAATCTATCTTTTTATTTTTATATCTTGTCCATATTTCTTCATCATCAATTCTTTCAATAAGGTATCTGATAGAATTAAGTTTTACCCTATCCTTATCCCAATAATATGGATTTTTTATTGTTTTAATCTGCTTATTCTCTTTCCACTCCTCTAAACAAAAAGGGCCATTACTTACCATCAAATATGGCTTTCTAAACCATGAATCCGGATCTTTTTCAACAATATCCTGTCTTACGGGATAATAGGTATGATAATTAAGTATTTCAAGAAAATATGGAGTAGGGTTTTCAAGGGTTACTTTTAGTGTATACTCATCTATTGCCTTAACACCCACATCGTCTTTTTGACATTCATTTTTATTATAAGCTTCACCATTCTTAAGAAAATACATCATAAATACTACAGCCGATTCTTTACTAGGGTCTAAAGCCCGTTTCCAAGCATATTCAAAATCATATGCAGTAACAGGTTTTCCGTCGCTCCAAAAAGCATTTTTCCTTAATTTAAATATATACTCCAACCCGTCTTCCGATACATCCCAACTTTCTGCTATTCCCGGTTCAATTAAACCGTCAAGATTCTTTCTTACGAGCCCCTCCCATAAGTTACAAGCTATGTATTGCTCATTCAACAACCTTAGAAAAGCAGGGTCTAGACTTATGACTCCATGTTGAACTGCTACCACTAAATTTTGATCTGTATTAACTTCTTGTCTGCACCCTGAAGTCAAAATTATGACAAATGTAATAAAAATCATTAGATTCTTTTTTAATGATGTAATGCTGATATTGTAGTTCTTCACCAGTTAACCCCCTAAAGTTTACCTTTTTTATTAATATAATACCATATATTAAAACAAATTCAATTTCTTATATATCATTCGTTTGTGCTGAACTGTTTCATTACTTTAATTACTTTTATAATGTTTATCTTCAAAATGTATTACAGATGTAATGATTTTAATGATAATTGACATATTGCCTATAATTGTAAATAGTATATACTATAATTGAATAGCTGCAGCGGATTTATAGTAGATAAAAAAATTTATTCAATATTATAATTTGATTATTTTATATGAGTTAGGTGGAGTTAACTTTTTTGGGGTAATCAGTACATTTGTTTTGATTTTTGTATTATCACCTTGGCGGAACGGAAATTAAGGCCTAAGGATTAGTGCAAAAATCGACTGAGGTTCCTGAATTGCGCAATTATATTAACCTAAATTCAGCATACGTATGCAAAAATGACAAAACAACTCTCAACTTCATGTTTTTATTCGAAAATATTTACTATGATAACACCCATTATATATTCTATTAGAACATGGTCATACACTACATACTAAAAGTGGTGAGACTTTACTGTTTTAGCAATTATACTATTGTGTATAACTAAGAGACGGAACCTCTTGGGTTATGAAGTTTTTAGGTTCGGTAATGTTTTTTGGGGGATAATAAATTTTATGCTTGTAATGAATAGAGGATTCCTTCTTGGCATGGATTATTAATCTAAATAGCCAAGAAGGGCATTTTTTTGCCAATACACCTTTTCTTTTTGATAAGATGCCTTTTTAACTTTCTTCGTTTTTAACAACAAGTTAATAAATTATCCCATTTAGAGCACAAAATCGTTTCTTTAGTATTATTTCTTCTATTCAATGCCTCACTGAAATCTATAATATGGAGGAGGGGCAATTGGTTTATTCATCATTAAACAAGACATTCAATGCCGATAGAGTTCACTATTTAGATAAAGAAAATGAACTTATTTTTGTTGCATATTCAGTAAGCTATATGAAAAGTACTAAAGCCCAATGAGTTTATATCATTGGGCTTTAAAGTCTATTAAGTGTTTATATCCGTTTACTAATCCATAATAACAATTCTATTTTCAACCTTTGTCCTTTTAACATCAATTATCCTCTGGTTTTCCGAGCCTCTGAATTTTAAAAGAAGATTTCTTTTATCTTCTTCATACCTTCCATCCACAAGTATGTCAGTTTCATTAATCAATGCTTCCCATCCGCTAAACTTTGATGAATTCTCCAGGATGTATTCATAAGTGTAACCGGTGTAAGTTACTATATTAAGGTTCAACTTTTTAGCTTCCTGAGCAAGTACAGCAAACGCTTCCGCCTGTTCGAAAGGCTCTCCTCCGCTAAATGTAATTCCATCCAGAATAGGATTCTTTCTTGCCTGCTCAAGTATTGAATTAACTGTTACCAATGTCCCTCCGTCAAAGGAATGGGTGTCGGGATTGTGGCAGCCAGGACAATTATGCTTGCAGCCTTGTGCGAAAACTACCATTCGAATTCCCGGCCCATCCACTATTGATTCTTTGATTATCCCTGCAATCCTTATATAAGTTTCCATTAAAATCACCATATTAACCTATCCAATAAATTATAACGACAAATCCAAATTAACCTATTTAAATACAGAAGGACATATGTTTTACCCTGTCGCGTTCCTCAGCCCTTTTTGCGTCATTAAACCTTTCAACGGTACCCACCAGATATCCGGTAATACGTCTTATCCTTTCAAACCTCACATCCCCTTCTTTTCTGCCGCAGGAAGGACATGTGTCACCTATAATTCCGGTAAATCCGCATATTGGGTCTCTGTCTACCGGGTGATTGATAGAGCCGTATCCTATTCCGGCTTCTTTCATGGTTCTAATAATTTTCTCAAAAGCCTCAAGGTTTTGCGTCGGGTCACCATCCACCTCAACATATGTGATGTGCCCGGCATTTGTCAGTTCATGATAAGGAGCTTCAATCTTTATTTTATCAAAGAAGCTTATTTCATAGTATACCGGAACATGGAAGCTGTTTGTATAATATTCCCTGTCGGTAATACCTTCAATGGAACCGAATATTTCTCTATCCATCTTAACAAATCTTCCGGACAAACCTTCAGCAGGAGTTGCAATCAAGGTGAAGTTCATATTGTATTTTTTACTGGCTTCATCCATACGTTTTCTCATATGTCCTATGATTTCCAAACCAAGCTTCTGAGATTCTTCAGACTCACCATGGTGTTTTCCTGTCAAAGCTTTTAAACACTCTGCCAATCCAATAAATCCTGCTGTAAGGGTTCCGTGCTTAAGCACTTCCCTAACTTCATCTTCCCATCCAAGCTTGTCGGAATCAATCCATATTCCCTGCCCCATCAGGAAAGGATAATTTTTAACCTTCTTCCGTGCTTGTATCTCAAACCTCTCCAGAAGCTGATCTATTACCAGATCTATTTTTTTATCCAGTTTTTCATAAAAGGTATTGATATCTCCATTACTCATTAATGCAATTCTCGGAAGATTTATTGTGGTAAAACTCAAATTTCCTCTTCCGTTTACTATTTCTCTGGAAGGATCATACACATTACCTATAACCCTTGTTCTGCAGCCCATGTAGGCTATCTCCGTTTCAGGACACCCAGGTTTGTAATATTTAAGGTTAAACGGCGCATCCAAGAACGAAAAGTTCGGGAACAGCCTTTTAGCACTTACTCTGCAGGCAAGCTTGAACATATCATAATTTGGATCGCCGGGATTGTAATTAACTCCTTCTTTAACCTTGAATATATGCACAGGGAATATAGGCGTTTCCCCATTACCCAGACCTGCTTCAGTCGCTAAAAGGATGTTTTTGATAACCATCCTGCCCTCGGGAGAGGTATCAGTACCATAGTTTATGGAACTGAAAGGCACCTGCGCTCCTGCTCTGCTGTGCATTGTATTCATATTGTGAATGAAAGCTTCCATAGCCTGATATGTGCTTCTGTCGGTTTCCTCCTGTGCCTTTTCAGCTGCAAAAGTCTGAGCCCTTTGGATAATGGCATCATCGGATATATATTCCTTAAGATATTTCTTCTCCAACTCTAAATATTTTTCATTAGGCATCAATGTAGGATAAACATTATCCTCATCTGCAAGTTTTTTTGAAATAAGGTTAACCAGTGCTGCAGCATCTTCTATATTCGATAATAGTTCCAATGCTCTGACTAGGTTTTGCCTGTAGAGCTTTGAATAGGTTTTGGCAACCCCGGGAGCCATTCCATAATCGAAATTCGGTATACTTTGCCCTCCATGTTGATCGTTCTGATTTGACTGAATGGCTATGCATGCAAGGGCAGAATAACTTTGGATATCGTTTGGCTCTCTCAGATGGCCATGTCCTGTACTGAAACCATTTTCAAAAAGCTTAACCACATCAATTTGGCAGCATGTAGTAGTAAGAGTAAGAAAATCCAAATCATGTATATGAATATCTCCATCTTTATGAGCTTTTGCGTGTTCAGGCTTCAATATGAACATTTCGCAAAACTGTTTTGCTCCTTCGGAACCATATTTGAGCATGGTTCCCATTGCAGTATCACCATCAATGTTGGCATTTTCCCGCTTCAAATCATTATCCTTGGATTCTTTGAAAGTTAATTCTTCATATATCTTCATTAATCGGGTATCCATTTCTCTTACACGGGTACGCTCAGCGCGGTACAATATATATTCCTTGGCTGTTTTAGCATATCCCTCTTCAATCAAAACCCTCTCAACAATATCCTGAATTTCCTCAACACCCGGAACTTTTTTATTCGGATCTTTATGTAACTGTTCTACCACCTTCTCAGCAAGTGCCATAGCTGCTGAATAATCTTCTTCTCCTGCAGCTCTAGTTGCTTTAAATATAGCATTGGTTATTTTCTCAATATTGAAAGGTACTTCCCTTCCATCCCTCTTACGGATTTTTGTAATCATTTTTACTTTTGTACTCATTTAACTTCGCACCTTCTTTTAAATTGAGTTTTTATGTATTTCGCGATACAAAAACCTCTCGACAAACGTCAAGAGGCTCCCCAAAATAGAATACCTATTCTGTATCTATGTTCTCATACTATGTATCCTACACCCCTCTATAGCCCGTAGAGTTTATGGTGCAATATTACAGGCAGGTCTTCTGACTCTGGTTCAGCGACATCCCATTCCTTCCCAGAATTATCCAGTGGATCTAATATGAAATGTCTCCCCATCACAGCGGCGGGACCGTTCAGGATTTCCACCTGATTCCCTTTTAAGCTACCATTGACGGTAACCTGTAACAACAATATTTAGTTCATAATAATACTATCACACACTACATATTGTGTCAATAATTTTATTGTTCATACATTTATGAGGGAAATTCAAAAAAAGATGGTATCAGTTACACTAATTCAATATCAAATAACATATTTTAATCATCCTTAAAAGTGTTATTGCTCGTTACAAAATTATAACATGAAATTATATAAAAAAACTATGGTAAAATTGATAATTTGACACTCTGTCAGTTTTAAGTTATTCAATTGGCAAAATTAATTCAAATCTTGAATATTAATTTTATCCAACTGTTTTTTGCGACGGTATTTTTCCCGGCATACAAAATAAATAGCCAGTAAAATGATAGTAGGAATATTCGCAAATAACCACACAATAACCACCTGAACATATAAACTTACAGTTGCTTTACCTTCAGGAACCGGTAGACTTAGAGGATACAATAAACTGCTAAGAAACGCGATTATCGGTAACGCAAGTCCCGGCCATTTGCTTTCTGTTTTTGATAGAAATATTTGTAACAAAACCACACCCACAATAAAAACTAAACCACTCATAAATTACACCTTTCCTTGAATTTTTTTGTATTCGCTAATTAACACTTTTGCCGTATCAAAGTCTATCTTTTCATTTATAGCAAGCCTTTTAATTAAAGCAATATACGGCTCGCTTTCGAGATCGTCATTTACTTGGATTTTCTGAATAAGTCTGTCAAGCCTTAGTCTGACTGTTGGATAAGTTACTTTATATTGCCTTGCCATTTCTTTCAAAGAACCGGAAGCCAAAATAAACTTTTTAATAAAAGATACATCTTCATCATCAAGATTCATAATCCATTCCGGAATTACTTCTAACGCCATATTTTTCCTCCTTTAACATTATTAATTATAACATTTAATAATATTAAAGTCAATATTATAGTAAAACTTCAATAATTATCAAAAATTCACCTCAAATAATAACGCTTAGGACATTGTCCAGGCGCTTTATAGTAATTTAAGGCTGAAATTAATTCAAATTTTCTTAATTCCCATCATAAATATGAAATTATCGATAAATCTAAATAATTAACCGTATTAAATTATGGCTTATATCGCTCTTTAATACTTTGTACATATCCATCCTTTGTAACAATAATAAATGGACGCAAATCATACTGCTCAATATATTCTTTGAAGTCTTCAACGCTAACAGATTTATGGCTAAGATTTTTCCAATTTATAATATAGTACTTAGCATCTTCAGCTACTTGGAAAAACATAGGATGGCTATCCGGATTATATATATAAAACCCGTTTGGCATATCAATATCAGGATTTATATTGAGCTCCTTCAATCTTTCAGCATCCTCTAAAGTCAGCCACTCGATTGGATCTAAATTAAAAGAAGTTTTAGAGTTTTTATCTATTTGGAAGTTTGAAATAAACCCAATAAATTCGCTCTCAGGAGTTTTAATAAAATCCTCTATTGTTGCCGGAACTTCCTGAACAAGTGTATCCTCAGACACCTGCACTTGCCCTAAACCATTTTTTATATAATCCATAGCCACTTGCAAAGGATCTGAAAGGGATGGATTATGACCTTCATCACTTTGCTTTTGCAGCTCTTTATAATAATCTGCAATCTTAGTATCTGTATCCGGAACAACATAATATACTGTGCCATTCCCATCCATCCACCGCTCTACACACCAGATCCCTTGTTCTCCCTGAACAACCGGTTGGGATAAAAGCAGCTTATATGTTTCCCCAGTGAAAACCGGAAATTTTACTACCATATGATTTCCACCGTATGTTTCTCCCGGTAACTTTCCTCTAGTTTCGAGAAAATTGCGAAGCGCAGTTTCTTGTCTTGCCAATGTGGAAAGATCTGTTTCACCACTCCAAAGGGCACCTAAAAACTGTGGCGCAGATTTATCATAGGAAAAAACCAATATGGGTTTTCCCATGCTAGTCTCCTCCGTAATCCAACCGTCAACTTCATTCATGCCGCCTGCCAATACAATTTTACTCATATCTTCAGGCTTAAGACGATATTCCAGACTCCAAAGTTCTAATTTAGCTGAAGGTAGGAGTTCATCAAAGGATGCCATTTTCTCAAGTTTTGTAATTTTCTTGTCTATAATCTTAAAATAATTATGTTCAGTATTATAAGCTGCAATTGTCTCCTCAATAAATTTATTAGCATAATCCTCTATAGAAAGCTGTTCACCTCTAGGATTACTCATTAACCCTACACTGACTGCCACTACAGCAATAAGTGATAAAATAACAACCCAATACACCGGCTTTTTATAATTTAACACGTTTATAATCCTTTTTTTAACATTACCTTCACCGAAAGCAAGAGGACTTCCATTTAAAATATGACGCTCGGCAGCAAGAGACAATAATGAATTGGCATAGGATTTTTTTATTTCTTCATTCATTTCTCTCAAGACTCTTTCGTCGCAAGATAGTTCCATATCCATGCTCATTAACCTAAACGCAATCCAAACAAAAGGATTAAACCAATGAATAGTCAAGATTAAGAAAGCTAAAGCTTTGACAATATGATCTTTTCGATGAATATGGGTCTGTTCGTGCAGTAAGATGTATCTTCTTTCTTCAGCGTTAATACCAACCGGTAGATATATCTTAGGACGTAAAAACCCAAATACAAAAGGTGTTTTCAAATTTCTCGCTTCAAAGATATTCTTCTCTATTAATTGTGCGTTTTTAAGCTTCCTTTTTAAAAGCAAAATAGTTACAAGGCTATAAGCAAGCAATACCATTATGCCTAAAATCCATAGGTACGTGCCTATTTCCAAATAAGTCTTAATCGGTTTCACGTTTGCTCTAGCAGTTGGTGCGGAAAATGAACTGTTGGGCAGTAAACCGACTTCCTCTATTCCGCTATTAATGTTCGTGCTTTGCTGATATATAACATCATGGGTAATTGATACAGCTTTTGTATCCCGTGGAACAAGACTAAACATACTTTCAAAAGAGAATGGAATTATCAGTCGAAAAGCAACCACACCCCATAAAGCGTAAGAAAAAACTTTCGGAGCTTTTTTAAGCATCAACCTAAAAAGTATCACAAAAAGGATTACATAGCTTGCCATAAAGCTCATATTTAAAACTGAAATAAATATTTTACTCATCTCTACCCCCTGTAAAAGTTTTCAAAAATTAAATCTGTAGACTTTTCTTCACTTTCTGTAAGCTTATACCTTCATGATAACCTTCTTGGTCTATTTTATATAGACCTCATATTGTAAGTCTATACTTTATAGACTCATTTGTCAACAGCCATTTATAAAACACAGTAAATTTTAACTAACAATCAATAAATTTAGAAAATAACCGTAAATAAAAAAGTAAGGCTTATCGAAAAGGACAGTTAACGCAAAAATAATAAATTAACTTTGACACCAGGTACATGAAAGGAACTCCTTATAAAGAAAAAAGTCACCTTCAGGTGACAGCCTAATAAACAAAGTAACCGCTAAATACTTTTATTCATAATATCTACAGCTTTTATTTCACTCTCATGCGCTGATTTCAGCAAAGCCGAGATTCTCTCACGCACTTCCAAACTACTAATATCCTGACTGGTTTTGATTTTGAATGATTCCTGCCAAGCCTCATATACGTCTTTATAAATGGAGGCAAGCTCCGTCTCTTTCATTTTCTCAAAATACTTCCAAGCATAATATTTCAATGCCCCGAAGGTACCTAGAAAATATTCCATATTCCATGACAAATCCATGTTGAAGTTTTCTTCAAAATGACTAATCAAAGCTGGATATGCTTCTAACCCTTTTGCATTTTCACACCATTCATCCCCTGTCAAATGGGAAACTGCCAGTTTTTTAGTATCGTGCAAAATATTTTCTTGGGATTTATCACTCTTTCCTGTCACTGTTAACACCGACAAAATTGGAACCTCGCACTTTCCAAGCTTATCATAGGGCATTTGCTTACCGTCACAATCTGGACTTGTCCCTTCTGCGTGTCCTTCGTTTACTGCAAGTGTGCAAAAACTTTGCATTTCATCATCGTAACCGGTAATCAAGCCCCACTCCGGTATACCTATATCCCATGATACAGCAGGTATTCCATTATCTATGGACTTTTTAATATTAGCAATAGCCTCAAGCCGTCTTTTTTCCTCAATGTCTTCCTGACCCCAATAACGTCCTACATAATCACAAATCAAGCCGCCATTCTCCACCCACTCCTTTTGTTTATCAAATTCCCATATACTTGTGGCTGACGGACAAAGGTCGTTAGATACCCACATACGAAATGCAAAACCGCTAGTTGCTATAATATCCTCTGCATATTCCGGCCATGGACTGTTTTTCACAGCACAAGCCAATGATTTTGCAAAAGAAAACAAATAACCGGTGCTGTCGTAAATTCCGTCCCAAGTAACTTTAAGTTTCTTCATTAAACACCCTCCTTAATTTTTTCATTCTTCTCGTCTTATTGCCAAATCTAAAATCATGATGAACTTTATGTACATTTATAAATAGGAATATAAATTTTTTCAGAAAATACACGGCTTTGCTCAATATAGCTCTCAAATTCATGGCCACCCGTATACTTATAACCGCTTTGCAGCAACCAAACTTTTCTGATATATTGCCAAGTGCGGTGGATAGTGTTTACAAAATCTGCATGGGTTGAGACGGGAGTCTGAAACAAGGCATACAATCCCCCCGGTATTATAATTTCCTCTGTTCCTGAAACATCCCCTGTTGCATTCTCGGTACGTATGCCAATATAATAATCCAGCTTGTTTTCTGATTTGTTCCAAACGCTTACACCAAAGTCTTCACATACTTTTCCATTTGATAAACGTAAAGAAAGCTTTTTAGCATTATACTTATTCCAAAAATTAGGCGGATAATCTTCATCACTTTTATAGACGGTAAGAGAAAAGCTGTCAATAGTTATAATTTCGGGGGTTACAGAGAATGGTTCTGTCTCAAAAGACAAAGGTTCACATAGCTTCAAGCTGTTTTGAACTTGCTTGTATTCTGTAGGTAAAATGGAATATTCATCTTTAAAGGCACGAGTAAAATTTTCTTTTGAATTAAATCCATAAGCAAAGGCTATTTCCGAAATATATTCATCCCCTTTACAGATCCGCTTGGCAATTTCACTCAATCGCCTTTTTCGTATGTATTCCATTGGTGTCATACCCGATACTTCCTTGAAGACACGCAGAAAATAATATTTTGAATAACCGCAAGCCTTCGCACAAGCAGATAAGTCTATTTCATTTGTTAAGTTTTCCTCAATGTATTCAACAGCTTTAGCTATATGCTGTTTATAGTCCATAGGCAACCTCCCTAAAATAAATATACACCAATTGATATTTTAAGGATTGATAAAAATTGCTATATTAAATGACATTTGTTCAAAATTTATAGCCTTAATTAATTCTAATATGTATATTATAGTTTTTCATCAATCTATAGCAATAAAAACAACGAGCAATAGTTAGTACAACCTCCGTACTATGACTGACTATCTTAACCGTGAATTTCTCAGCTTCAAAAATACGTGTCTTATTGATGGTGATACCAGCTCCATTAAGCTGTGTGGATTTACACAAAAACTCTCCGGAACTTTATCTCACTCAATTTAATGTGTACTAGTATGCCGCAGCAGGTTAAGCGGTAATTCAACTCTATATTGCCATACGGGGTTAGCTCAATAGATACAACAAAGCATAAATCAAAGTTTAAAAGGAACATAATTGGCAAAAGTCTGTATAAAAAACATAATAGGATTTTATTGATTATGTATCATTTAAATTATTCGTAGAACTTATCGCAAGATAAAATTCTTCTAACTGTGTTACTGCTATATAATACCTGCATTTCCCTATAAAGAGGGATATTATTGCTCTTCATATGAAATTACCGGTAAAACTTCATTCTTAAGTATATCAAAAAATTCATCAGGTTTATCCAGCATTGGAGCATGTCCTGCACTTGATAAGATAAAAATCTTTTTCATAGGTGCACTAATTTTTTCAAAATACTTCTGTGCAAGGGGAGTTGGTGTTTGATAGTCATTCTCTCCAAGTATAAAAATAATGGGTACTGAATAAGTTACACCATAATCAATGGATTTATACTCCTCCATTACATACTTCATAATATTCAATTGTATATTTGACGGATCGATAAGATAATAGGATAACTCTTTTAATGTAATATAAGGGGAAAAGAAATATGATAAATTTGCAATTTTCTTAATTTCATTAATTTTTTACTGTCATATTATTTGAAATAGGTATGCAAAATTAGAATTTGATACTAATTTAAGTGTTTACTTTTCAAAAGCCAGCCATATATAATATAAATAGCTTTAATAATCTATAGAAAATTAATAAAGCTAGTGACAAAACAAATGAACTTTTAAAGATATCAACGTAATTTACAGATTAGGAAGATTGGCAAAGATAATTATTCTCACTATTTCCCATTCGATATACTATTAAGCAGAAATTCAATTACGCACTATGACAGTAGAAGCAATAAAGACTAAAGGTTGCCGACTACTTGTAGTTCTAGCTGGAAGAACTGAAATATAACGAAAGGGAGAAACGTATGGATACATCTGATAAAGTTTTTGGAGAAAAAAATAATTATGAGTCCCCTGCAATTAAAAATTATACAGCAGCAAAAAAGCTTTCGATGAAGGTAATTATACCGAATCATTAAGATTGCAGACGTTTGCTTTTAGTATCGACCCTAATTTCATACCAACTTATGAATTGGCTGTTTTGACACTTGAAAAGCTAGATGCACAAGATGAAGCAAGTTTGTTCAAAAAGGCTATTATGGATTTTAACAATTATAAACCCTTTTACTATTTAGGCCATCATTTCATAGATGTTGAAAATTATCAAATGGCAATTCCCTTTCTCCAACGATCATTAGTATTGTCAAATAATTCTCTCGGTGTAGCTATGGAGTTGGCAATTGCATATACTGCACAATTTGAACCGGAAAAGGGAATGGAACTATTAAAGGGAATTGATTTAGGCGACAATTTCTGGGCTTGGTGCCAACTATACTGGTGCTCACTGTTATCCAACAAGCCTGAGGGTATTGAGGAATTTATCAGTCACACAAGAATGCAATTTTTTAGAGATAACTCTCATATAAGCAATAAAAATACAGCAGCTATTTATGCTGCAATCAGTAAGCTGGAAGAATGTCTGTTAAGATATAAAACAGTAGAAAATCCTGAATATATAATTAGAATCTGGCACTACATCCAGTATGGTGCAGCTATTCTTGACTATTTCGATAACAGTATAGCTGAAAATGCTTTACAGGTGGCAGGAGGACGATATGTGGCTAAATTCGGTTCAAATAGTGAAGTAAAATCGATTATTTGCAAGCTTAAAGAATATCTAATAAAACTTGAACGATATCCGGAAGCAATATATATTTTACCAGGCCGTAATTCTGAAATTCTGGGCAAAGCAATTTCAAAAATATTCGATTTGAATTGTAAACAATACAATAGAAATGAACCGGTGCAAAACGGTTTAATTGTTGCAGGTAACGCAAGTGAATTTAATGGCTATCCGGAGCTTGTTAACATTACAGGCAATACTGTGACCTTTGCACTTAATCACAATTGGTTGGCAAATTCATTGATAACACCTGATGTTTGTGGCTTTATGACACAGATGTATATATTCCCTTGGGAAGGCGGTTCTTTAAAAATAAATCCTGAAACAAATCAAATTGACAAATCGGAACCTGATTTAAGGCCGGCTGAGGAAATTGCAGAATCTATTGCAAAAGAAGAAGTAGAAATCAATCCCGATTTTAAGGATATTCTGGAATTCTATTATGAAAGAAAGGATTTCTTGAAAGGTGGCCTAAAGGATAGTTTTAAAAGATTACATTACAATACAGACAGTCCTGTAAAGGGTGCGTATTTTTTTTGATGACAATTAATAAGTACACAAAGCACATAAGGCACTATAAATTTAGAATTCGGTAAAGGGTATTTACCGAATTCTAAATTTAATAATATAAAACTTGATTTATGAATCTTGAGATACAGTATAGTATTTGTAGGTATGGAAGCATTTTAATTAAGAAATTTTTAAAATTACAACGAAAGTTAAAATACTTGCCAAAAACGGAAAACTATCAATAAAAATTCTTTTGTCGATGGATAAAAATTAAAGTTCCTTAAACCTGATTCAGAGGATGTAAAAAAATTTGTGTATAGATGATTGAATGTTCTCCTTCTTGGCAAGGATTAATAATAATAAAAGCTAAGGAGGAGAACTTTATGTCAACGTTAACAAAAGAACAAATCAAA
>Ga0134091_1001292_pt1 | contig 19994 bp, 19 predicted proteins | sample 2_5taG_FD_94451 | JGI IMG/M metagenome (GOLD analysis project Ga0134091, IMG submission 94451) | Switchgrass degrading microbial communities from high solid loading bioreactors in New Hampshire, USA - 2_5_20_6_A2 metaG | ecosystem: Engineered > Bioreactor > Semi-continuous > Anaerobic >...
CATATCTATCTATAGCATAAATTAATCCCAAGGATGCAACTTGATATATGTCATCATACTCTATACCCCTATTTGCATACTTCTTTGCCAGTATTTCTGCTATATATAAATGTTTCTCAATTAGGAAATCTCTTATGTTCTTATCCTTTGTTTCCTTATATTTTTTAAACAAAACTTTAATTTCTTCTTTTTCCATTTCCTTTATATCAAATTGATAACTTATGCTCATCTTTGATACCATCCTTTATATACTTAATCAACTCAACCCCTTTGCTAGAAAAATTAACTTTATCCATTAGAGATTTCATGATTAAAATTCCCATTTGCAATTCCTTGGATAGTGTTTCTTCTCCTTCACCTAATACTACATCTTCAACCATCATAGTAAACTTTTCATCATCTATAATAAATTGTATGTTTATTTCATCAACTCTTTTTAAAGCATTAATACAAGCTTCTGATAATGCTACCTTTACATCCTCTATTTCTTCTAAATTAAGTCCTGTTTTACTGGCTATAGCAGATGAAGTTAATCTAGCCACAGAAATATAATCGGGTTTTCCTGGAATGGTTAATCTAAATACATCCTTACTCATATTTATCACTCCTCAATTACAAATACCTTGTCCAATTCGGTAATATAAAATAGCTTTTTAATATTTGGTTTTATATTTTTAATGTGCACTTTGTTCCCATTTTCCTTTAGAAGTTTAAATATGCCTATTAATGTACCGAGTCCAGTACTATCTAAATAATCTAACTTGCTTCCATCTATCATAATATCAGCTTTCTTGCTATTCAAAGCCTTTGACAATTTTTCATTAAACTCTGGTGATGTATATATATCAATTTCTCCTTCGGGTTCTACTACCCAAAAATTATCTTTTTCGCAGTAATTTATATTTACATTTAAAGACATTATCCTTCCTCCTTTCCCTTGTTAATTAAATTCTATAATAAATAATAGTTAATGTAAAGTAAAATAGTAGGAAATGAATAAAGCAGCTAAAATTAGCTGCTTTATTACTCTTCCTCTACATATTTTGCTACTGCCATAATCCTATCGTCTTCTTCTATTTTCATCAATTTTACTCCTTGGGTACTTCTACCCATTACTGATATATCTTTTACCTTCAACCTTATTATTATTCCAGATTTTGAAATCATTATCACTTCATCTTCATCATCCACTACTTTAGCTGATACCAAAAGTCCTGTCTTGTCTTTTATATTATAAGTTTTTAGTCCTTTTCCACCTCTACTCTGAACTCTATACTCGCTTAGCTGAGTCCTTTTTCCATATCCATACTCACTTACTACTAAAAGATGTTTTCCTTCTTCAACTAAATCCATCGCCACAACTTCATCATTTTCTGTTAGATTAATAGCTTTCACACCTGTAGCATTTCTTCCCATTTCTCTAACATCATTTTCATTAAACCTGATTGACATTCCTTTGGCAGTGACTAAAATCAATTCCCTATTTCCTTCAGTTTTCTTAACTTGAATTAATTCATCCTCTTCCTTCAAGTTAATAGCTATTATTCCATTCTTCCTTATATTCTTAAATAAATGCATTTTAGTCTTTTTGATTATTCCATTTTTGGTTACAAATATCAGATTACTTTCTGGATCGTATTCGTGGATAGGAATAACAGCAGTTATATATTCATTCCTTCCTAAATTCAAAAGGTTCACTATATTAGTACCTTTTGCTTGTCTTTTACCTTCAGGTATTTCATAAGCTTTCAACAAGTAAGCTTTTCCGTTGTTTGTAAAGAACAATATGGTATCGTGAGTTGAAGTTACAACTAGGTTCTCTACAAAATCATTTTCCTTTGTAGTAAGTCCTGTAATTCCCTTACCACCTCTTCTTTGAATCCTATAAGTTGACTCTGGTATTCTCTTAATATATCCACTATGAGTTAGAGTGATAATAACATCTTCTTTTTCAATCATATCCTCTATATTAATTTCATCAGCAGCAGGCATTATTCTAGTTCTTCTTTGATCCCCATATTTTTCTTTAATTTCCAACAGCTCATTTTTTATCAAATCAAGCAATATCCTTTCACTTGATAATATTTCTTTAAACCTATTTATCTCCTTTATTAAACCTTCATACTCCTCTTCAAGTCTTTCTCTTTCCAATCCAGTTAATCTTCTAAGCCTCATATCAAGTATTGCTTGGGCTTGTTTATCTGAAAGACCGAAAGTATCCATAAGTCTCTGCTTAGCTGTAGATTCTTCTTTAGAGCTTCTAATTATATTTATTATCTCATCTATATGATCAAGGGCAATTTTTAATCCCTCAATTATATGGGCTCTTTCTTCAGCTTTGTTTAGGTCATATTTAGTCCTTCTTATTACTACTTCCTTCTGATGTTCTATATAATAAGAAAGCATCTGTTTCAAATTCAATACTCTTGGCTCATCATCTACTAATGCCAACATTATTACTCCAAAGGTTGTCTGTAATTGAGTTTGTTTGTATAAGTTGTTCAATACCACATTAGGATTTGCATCCCTTTTTAGCTCAATTACAATTCTCATACCTTCTCTGTCTGACTCATCTCTTAAATCTGATATTCCATCTAATTTCTTATCTCTAACTAATTCTGCTATCTTTTCAATAAGGCTTGCTTTATTAACTTGATATGGTATTTCAGTTACAACAATCCTATTTTTTCCTTTACCATTCTCTTCTATATTAGCAACAGCTCTAATCTGGATTTTACCCCTTCCAGTTCTAAAAGCTGACTTTATACCTTCTGTTCCCATTATCATTGCACCTGTTGGAAAATCAGGTCCTTTGATTACTTTCATAAGTTCATCAATATCTACATCTGGATTATCAATAAGCATTACAATGCCATCTATTACCTCTCTTAAATTATGAGGAGGAATATTAGTTGCCATTCCAACAGCAATACCTGATGAACCGTTTACTAAAAGATTTGGAAATCTAGAAGGTAATACTACAGGTTCCTTTAATGTTTCATCAAAGTTTGGCCTAAAATCAATAGTTTCCTTGTTTATGTCTCTTAACATTTCCAAAGTGAGCTTTGTCATCCTCACTTCTGTATAACGCATAGCTGCAGGACTGTCTCCATCTACAGATCCAAAGTTTCCATGGCCATCTACCAATGGATATCTAGTGTTGAAGTCCTGAGCAAGCCTTACCATAGCATCATAAACAGATGTGTCGCCATGGGGATGGTATTTACCTAGTACGTCCCCTACTACTCTGGCTGACTTCCTGTAGGGTTTGTCAGGAGTAAGTCCTAATTCATTCATTGCAAATAAAATTCTTCTATGAACAGGTTTTAATCCATCCCTTACATCTGGAAGAGCTCTACTTACAATTACAGACATGGCATAATCTAAGTAGGACTTCTTCATTTCATCTTCAATATTTATGTCTATAATGTTGTTTAGATTGCTTTCTCCGTTGTTCAATTAAATCCCTCCTTGGTTTGCTGACACTTGGACTATCTGCTATATGTCTAAGTTCCTAACCAGTTTTGCATTTTTCTCAATAAACTCTCTTCTTGGTTTTACCTTATCACCCATCAAAATGTTGAAGATTTCATCAGCAATCATTGCATCTTCAATGTTTACCTTTAACAATACTCTGTTGTTTGGATCCATTGTGGTTTCCCAAAGTTGGTCTGCATTCATTTCTCCTAAACCTTTGTATCTTTGGATTGTATAATTTCCCTTACCTATATTATTAAGCAATTCTTCAAGTTCCTTATCACTGTATGCATAGTAATCTGATTTTCCTTTTGATACCTTATATAGAGGTGGTTGAGCAATATATATATTGCCGTTCTCTATTAAAGGTCTCATATATCTATAGAAGAATGTTAGAAGCAGTGTCCTAATATGAGCACCATCGACATCCGCATCGGTCATTATTATTATTTTTCCATACCTTAGTTTGCTTATATCAAAATCTTTACCTATTCCTGTTCCAAAGGCTGCAATCATTGCCCTTATTTCATCATATTCCAATATTTTATCCAACCTTGCTTTTTCAACGTTCATTATCTTACCTCTTAAAGGAAGTATAGCTTGATTCCTCTTATCTCTTCCCTGCTTTGCACTTCCACCTGCAGAATCTCCCTCAACTAGGAATATTTCAGTAACTTCTAGATTATCTTCTTGACAATCAGCAAGTTTCCCAGGTAATGTTGTATTATCCAATATGCTTCTCTTTCTTGAAATTTCTCTTGCTTTTCTGGCAGCTTCCCTAGCTCTTGCTGCATTAATTGTTTTTTCTAGTATAAGCTTTCCTTCAGCTGGATTTTCTTCTAAATAGTGACTTATATAGTCATAAGCGATTGATTCTACGATTCCTCTAATTTCACTGTTTCCTAGTTTAGTCTTTGTTTGTCCTTCAAACTGAGGATTTGGCAATTTAACAGACAATACAGCAGTTAAACCTTCTCTTACATCTTCTCCCTGGAGATTTTCATCTCTTTCCTTAAGATAATTATATTTTCTTCCATAATCGTTTATGGATCTGGTTAAAGCTGTTCTTAAACCACTTAAGTGAAAACCGCCTTCTTCTGTATTTATGTTATTGGCAAAGGTATATATATTTTCTGAATAGGAATCTGTATATTGCATTGCCAATTCTACTGTAACATCATCTTTCTTAACTTCGAAATAGAATACATCCTTCTGTATGGGGTTTTTGTTCTTATTTAAGTATTCTACAAAGGACTTAAGTCCGCCTTCATAATGGAATACTTCCTTAATACCAGTCCTTTTATCCTCCAAGGTTATTTTAACCCCTTTATTTAAGAAGGCCATCTCCCTTAATCTATACTGCAATGTTTCATAGTTAAACTCTACATCATCAAATATTTCTTTATCAGGTTTAAAACTTATGGTAGTACCTGTATCGTCAGCTGTTCCAATCACTTTAAGTTCTGTTACAGGTTTTCCTCTTTCAAATTTCTGCATATATTCATTTCCATTTCTTCTTACCTTTGCAATTAGCCATTCTGATAAAGCATTAACAACAGAAACGCCTACACCGTGAAGTCCTCCAGATACCTTATATGCTGAGTTATTAAACTTTCCTCCAGCATGAAGAACTGTAAGAACTGTTTCAACAGTTGATTTTCCTGTTTGAGGATGTACTTCTACAGGTATACCACTACCATTATCTTCTACCGTTATTGAACCATCTTTATCTATTATTACATTAATAGTATCACAAACTCCGGCTAAAGCTTCATCAATACTATTATCTACTACTTCATATACTAAATGGTGTAATCCCTTTGGTCCTGTGCTTCCAATATACATTCCTGGTCTTTTCCTAACTGGCTCTAATCCCGTCAATACCTGAATATCCTTAGCTGTATAAGTTCTTCCGTTGTTTTTATTATTCATGTTTTGTTAACCTCCAATCCTATTTCCTGCTGTTGTTTCTTCGCAGTAGTGTAGAAGATGAAATGTTTGACATATATAAATAGTGCTGTTTTTTTAATTTGTTATTTCTATCTTTTTTGCAAGTTATTATATATGTTTTTACATCATCCATTTTTTCATTTTTCAATAAACCATTCCTTATCATATTTTCGATAAACATACTAGCTTCTTTAGAATTTTCCACTACATTCTTATCTAATATAGCTATTATGTCTTCCTTTAGCACGTAATTGTCTCCGCCAATGTGTAAAAACATTAAATCTACTCCTTTATAATAATCTTCCCATTTTCTATATGGAATATGGATTTATCTATATTTCCTAGCTCCTGTATATTTGTCACATCTGTTGCTGTAATTATAGTCTGTAAATTGCCAAAAAACTTGATTAAATAACTTCTTCTATTCAAATCCAATTCAGAAAAGACATCATCTAACAATAAAACTGGATAGAAACCTCTTTCCACTTTTATTATCTCTACTTCAGATAATTTTATAGTCAATACTATGGTCCTCTGCTGGCCTTGAGAAGCATAGATTCTAGCATCTATTCCATTTATTTTAATGTCCATATCATCTCTATGGGGACCCATGGAAGTGACACCTAGCTGTAAATCCTTTTCTCTATTTGAATATAGCTGTTGTGTAAAATTTTTTTCAATAATATTCTTATCTATACTACCCACATCAACAGTAGAATTATATGTTATGGAGATCCTTTCCTTCTCTTTCGTTAAGTTGTTATGGATGTTAAAAGCAATTTTTGATAATCTGTTTATAAAATCAATTCTGGATATGATTATTTCAGTTCCAATCTTTACAAGTTGTAAATCAAAAATATCCAACAGGCTCTTGATTTCAGATAAGGGTTTTCCTGATTTCAATAGATTATTCCTCTGATGAAGTACTTTATTATACCTTAAAATATTATGTTTGTACACAGGTCTTAATTGAGATATACTCATATCCAGAAAATTTCTTCTTTCCACTGGTCCACTTTTTACTAATTTTAAATCCTCTGGTGAAAAAATAACTACATTTAACCCACTATCCAATTCACGATGACTTTTGAGTTCTACTCTGTTAACTTTAACCCTCTTTTGACCTTTTATGTCATATTTAATTTCTATTAGTTTTTCCCTATTATCTACTTTAACTCTAGCTCCAATGTAAGCTTCACTTTTATTAAAATTGATTAACTCCCTATCTCTACTAGTTCTAAAGGATTTACCAGCAGCACATATATATATTGCTTCCAGAAGATTTGTTTTTCCTTGTGCATTTTTGCCTATAAATACGTTAATGTTTTCATTTAATTCTATAAACAAATCCATGTAGTTCCTAAAATTAATTAGCCTAATGCTCTCCACATTCAATAAAAGCACCTCTCAAAATTACTTAATAAGTTTAAAATCCTCAACCACGTGGGTTGAGGTTTTATTTACTTCTTCTTTAATTATACCACAACAAATTTATCTACATTTTTTATTTCTATAATATCTCCTCTTTTTATCTTTTTGCCTCTCTCTGTTACCGTTTGTCCATTTACGTTAACTAAACCTTCTTTAATAATCAACTTACTCTGTCCACCAGTTTGAGCAATACCTGCATATTTAAGCAGTTGATCTAATTTTATAGTATCAGTACTGATTTTAACTTCTTTCATTATACTTTTACATCTCCCCACTATTAATAGTCATCTTGTGCAAGTCTTACTGGTAAAACTAAATAAGTATAATTTTTATCATCTACTGGCTTTATAATACATGGATTTAAGCTTCCCATAAAGGAAAGTTCGATTTTCTCAGAATCGATTGCCTTTATTCCATCTAATATATATTTTGAATTAAATGCAATATTTATATTATCTCCTTCCTGTGTAGATGAAACCTTCTCATATACATTTCCTATTTCAGTATTTGATTTTATAACTACTTGATTGTCATAAATATTGAATTTTACTAGATTTGCCTTTTCCTCTTTAGCTAATAATGAGGCTCTTTCCAATCCATCCTGGAAGTTCTTTCTATTTACTACTATCTTGGTTTTATGTTCTTCTCTAATAATATCCTTATAATTTAAGAATTGCCCTTCTAGAAGTCTTGAAGTTACTATAGTATCTCCCATATTGAATATAATGTTTCCTGATGAAGTGGATATTATGATTTCTTCTTCATCCTCTCCTAGAATCTTGTTTAATTCCTCTAAAACTCTCCCTGGAATTATAACTTTAATATCATTATTGGTATTAATGGACATATTTCTTAAAGCTAGTCTATACCCATCTAAAGCTACAAAAGAGCATTTGTTATCTGTAATCTCTAGTAAAACTCCTGTTAATATAGGTCTTGTTTCATCTTTTGCTGTAGCAAAAACAGTCTGTTTAATTGCATTTTTAAAAAGATCTCTAGGAATTCTAAATGAGTTTTCATCAATTATTTTAGGAAGTTGTGGATATTCGTGAGGATTGTTTCCTAATATATTAAACTCTGAACTTTCACACTTAATGTTAACGTTGTTATCTTTTACTTCAATGCTTACTGTTGAATTAGGCAATTTTCTTATTATGTCGCCGAAAATTCTTGAATTTATAACAATTGAACCTTCTTCTATGATATTACAATCTAAGTAAGTTTCTATACCAATTTCTAAATCTGTAGAAACTAACTTTAACTTTCCATTAAACGCTTCTAATAATATACCATCTAATATTTGTAGAGTAGTTCTAGCTGATACTCCCTTTTGAACTATGTTAATGTGGTTTGCTAATGTATTTTGATTAACTGTAATCTTCAATTGAAAATCCTCCTTTTGTATAGATATATATGGATTAACTAACTTTAGTAGATATAGTAGTAGGCGCTGTTAATATGTTGATAATTGTTTTTTTTGTGATTTATAATAGAGTCATAGGATTTAATAACATGTGGATAGTTAATTTATAACTTTAAAAGTTATCCACATAATTAAATGAATTTTGTTTTTATAAAGTTATCCACATTTATTCAACAAATTTATATACAATTTTAAAACTTATTCTCCCTTGATGTTCTTTATCAATTTTTCTATAGTATTTTTAAAGTCTTCATTGTTGGACATATCTTCTATGATCTTGTCGTAAGCATGAATTACAGTTGTATGGTCTCTACCACCAAAATGTTCACCTATCTTTGGCAAGGATAAGTCAGTTAATTCTCTAGTAAGATACATGGCAATTTGTCTTGGATAAGCAATTGATCTTGTCCTTTTCTTAGAGTTGAAATCTTCAATTTTAACGTTAAATTCTTTTGATACTGCTTCCTTTATTAATTCTACAGTAATCTTCTTTGGCTTATCAGAAGATATTATATCTTTCAGAGCTTCTTCAGCTAATTCCACGGTTATTTTCTTATTTGTTAATGATGAATAGGCTACAATCCTAATTAATGCTCCTTCAAGTTCTCTTATATTTGACTGTATTTTTGAAGCAATATACAGCATTACATCATCAGATACATCTATATTTTCTACTTTGGCTTTTTTCTTTAATATAGCAATTCTAGTTTCTAAATCAGGTGGTTGTATATCAGCTATTAAACCCCATTCAAATCTTGATCTTAGTCTGTCTTCTAGAGTTGGTATTTCTTTAGGAGGCCTATCACTGGATATTACTATTTGTTTATTAGCATCATGTAAAGCATTAAATGTGTGGAAGAATTCTTCCTGTGTACTTTCTTTACCAGCAATGAATTGTATGTCGTCTATTAATAGTACGTCTACATTTCTATACTTGTTTCTAAACTGGTTGTTTCTATCGTCTCTGATGGAGTTTATAAGCTCATTTGTAAATTTCTCTGACGATACGTATACTACTTTTGCACTAGGTGTCTGATTTAATATGTAGTGACCTATTGCATGCATTAAGTGGGTTTTACCTAAACCAACACCGCCGTATATAAATAGGGGGTTATATGCTTGAGCTGGAGCTTCAGCAACTGCCAATGATGCAGCATGAGCAAATCTGTTGCTGTTTCCAATAACGAAAGTATCAAAGGTATACTTTGGATTTAGTTGTGACCTTTGATTTAAATTGGAATTGTTTAATGTTACAGATTGTCCAACATTTATGCTTAAATCTTCTCCGGGAATTGTAAATTGGATATCGAATTCTTTGTTTGTAATCTGTTTGATTGCATTTTTTATTAGATTGAAATATCTGCCTTCTAGTATTCCTTTTGTGAACTCATTTGGTGCAGCAAGAATAACTTTACTTTCGGTCATGGTAACAGGCTTAATTGTTTTTAACCAGGTATTGAAACTAACTTCTGTCAATTCTACTTTAATCAGCTTTAGGACCTCATTCCAAATATTATCCAAATCAGAAACCATTTAGTATTCCTCCTATTAATGTGTAAATTATACCTATTAAAAATTAATAAATCATATCAACAAAAATATCCACAGATAAATGTATAATTAATTTTTATAAAAATTGGAATAATAATTGTGGATAAATTATTGACAGAATGTTATTATATGATTATTGACTATAAAAATCAATATTATCCACAATATTGTTTATAAAATTTTGTGGATAATAACTTTCACAAATGAGAGTGTTACACTATTTCACACTAAATGGAAATTGTAAAGTTAAAAATTATTCACAATTTTATCAACAACCTGTGTATAACTTTAAGAAAATTAACAAAAAATAATTTATCCACATTCAATTTAATGATATCAAAAATGGATAATGATATCAACAAAATTATCCACAGGATCCATAGGATGTTGATAGTCTATTCTGTGAATAAGACTAATTATATTTTCTTGACATATATTATTCCAATAAATATAATCTATAGTAGTATTCAAGTTTTCATAGGGAAAACATACTATTCTTATAGATGGACATTATTGAGGGGGTGGAAATGAATGAAAAGAACTTATCAGCCTAAGAAAAGACAGAGAAGTAAAGAACATGGCTTCAGAAAGAGAATGAGTACAAGATCAGGTAGAAAAGTTTTGAGAAATAGAAGAAGAAAAGGCAGAGTGAGATTATCAGCTTAAGGCCGCAGAGTAGTGGCCTTTTTGTCTACAAGGAGTAATAAAATGGATAAGACAAATAGACTGAGAAAAAATGAAGATTTCAAGAAAGTATACAAGTATGGTAAGAGCTATTACAACAGAAATTTGATTATGTATATTAGGAAGAACGATTTAGAGTATTCGAGAATAGGATTTACTGTTACAAAGAAAATCGGAAATAGTGTTGTTAGAAATAAGATAAGAAGAAGAATAAAGGAAATAGTTAGGAAGAATTTAGGAAATATTATGGATGGGTATGATATAATACTAATACCCAAAAAAAATGTTATAGATATCAGCTTTCAGGAATTGGAAAGTGCCATTTTTCATATATTTAAATTAGCAAATATTTTGAAAAATAAAAATATAGGTGAAAATAATGGCTAAATTAGCTATTTTATTAATAAAGTTTTATCAAAAGGTCATTTCAAAGTATGTCTTAGTGGGCAATCATTGCAGATTTTATCCAACTTGTTCCCAATATTCTCTTGAAGCGTATCAAAAATATGGATTCTTGAAGGGGACCTATTTAACCATTAGAAGGATATTAAGATGCAATCCATTTAATAAAGGAGGATACGATCCTTTAAAGTGATTGGGGGTTAATGCATGACATTTATAGGTAATCTATTAGGAAGTTTGATGAAGTTAATATTCGACTTTGTATCTGGAATCGGCACTGAAAATGAACTTATTTCTTATTATGGTATAACTATTATAATTACTACAATTATATTTAAGTTAATTCTTCTACCAATATCGTTGCATCAAAATAAATCCACCAAAAAGATGAATGAATTGCAACCTAAAATACAAGAAATTCAAAAGAAATATAAAAATGACCCGCAGACCCAACAAGCAAAATTAGCGGAATTATATAAGGAATATAATTACAATCCAATGTCTGGTTGCTTGATTTTACTAATTCAGTTCCCCATAATCATTGCTATGTTTAATGTATTGAGAAATCCAGTTCAATTTGTTTTTAGAGATCCTGCTATTTATGAATCTATAAATAAGGGATTTTTATGGATTCCAAATCTAGAACAACCAGATCCTTATATTTGGGGATTGCCTTTGTTAGCTGGTCTAACTACATATTTGCAAAGTAGGTTTATGAATGCAAGTACTGGGTCTAATCCTCAAGTAGAATCCACACAGAGATTTATGAATGTATTTATTACAGTCATGATATTTATGGCTGCCCGTTCTTTTCCAGCAGGACTTTCCTTATACTGGGTTGTAAGTAATATTGTTCAAATAGTTCAGCAGCTTATAATGAAAAGGTCTTTGGGTAATATTAAGGAGGAGACGAAATAATATGAAATCAGTAGTTAAGATTTCAAAAACTGTAGAGGAGCCATTAAAGATGCACTAGAAGAATTACAGGTAAGCAGGGAAGATGTGAAAATCGAAATTTTAGAGGAACCAAGTAAAGGGCTCTTTGGTCTGTTAGGTGCTAAGGATGCAGCTGTTAAAGTTACTGTTGTTAATGATCCAGCAGAAAAAGTAGAAAGTTTACTCAATAAAATTCTTTTCTATATGAACTTGAAAGCTACTGTTTCTGTAAAAAGGGAAGGCTCTGACGTAAACGTAGATATATCAAATATTAGTCCAACTGATATGGGAATTCTAATAGGAAAAAGAGGCAATACTTTGGATTCAATTCAGTATCTATTGAACTTGTTTGTAAATAAGAACAGAAGCAATTATATGAGAGTTTTAGTTGATGTGCAGGGATATAGGAAAAAGAGAGAAGATACATTGATAAAATTGGCAAATAAAATGGCTCAAAAATCAAGAGCTATCCATAAACCAATAAAATTAGAACCTATGAATCCATATGAGAGGAGAATAATCCATTCAGCATTGCAGAATGTAAGTGGTGTGGTTACTTATAGTGAAGGAGAAGAGCCTTATAGAAGAGTAGTAATTCATGCTAAATAGTTTATTAGAAACCCAGTATTATGCTGGGTTTCTCTTATCTTAAGAAAGGTATGGTGAAAATAATGAGTGATACTATTGCTGCTATATCTACTTCAATTGGAGAAGCTGGAATTGGTATCGTTAGAATGAGTGGAAAAGATTCCATAGATATTGGAAATAAGATATTCAAGGGGAAAAAAGTAGACGATCTTAACCATGTAGAAAATAGAAAGCTTACCTATGGCCACATTGTTGATCCTGAAACTGGTAATGTTATAGATGAAGTATTGATTGCATATATGAAAGAACCTTACACCTATACAAGGGAAAATATGGTGGAAATATATTGTCATGGTGGAGTTGTGGCTGTTAAAAAGATATTGGAATTAGTTCTCAACAATGGAGCAAGATTGGCTGAACCGGGAGAATTTACAAAGAGGGCTTTTTTGAATGGAAGATTGGATTTAGCTCAATCGGAAGCTGTAATAGATGTGATAAGAGCAAAAACTGATAAATCTCTACAAGTATCATTAAACCAATTGGAAGGAAGCTTATCTAATAAGGTTAGAGATATAATGGCAACATTGTTGGAAATGCTAGCACATATAAATGCAGCAATTGATTTTTCAGAAGATGATTTGGAAGATGTAGATTATGAAGATTTGGAGACAAAAGGTCTTCAAGTAAGAGAGCAAATAAATAAACTTCTTAACACAGCTGACAGAGGTAAAATTCTTAGGGATGGATTAAATACTGTTATATTAGGAAAACCTAATGTAGGAAAATCTTCACTATTAAATGCAATATTAAGAGAAAACAGAGCTATAGTAACGAATATTCCTGGAACTACAAGAGATATTATTGAAGAATATGTAAATATTGATGGAATACCTCTTAAGATAGTTGATACGGCCGGCATAAGGGAAACAGAGAATGTAGTTGAAAAAATTGGTGTTGATAGAGCAAGAGAAATGGTAAACAAAGCTGATTTGATAATTGCTGTGTTTGATATATCAAATCCTTTGACGGATGAGGATCATGAGATTATAGAAATAGTTAAGGATAAAGATGTAATTATATTATTAAACAAGATAGACCTTCCTAATCAATTCACTGAAGATTTTATAAGAGGCTTATTACCAGGTAAGAAGATAATCCACACATCTATTAGAAACAACATTGGATTGGATATTCTGGAAGAAGAGATAAAGAATATGTTCTATTCAGGTCAGCTGGATGTAGAAAGTGATGTGGTGGTTACAAATATAAGGCACAAGAATCAGCTAACTAAAGCTTTGAAAAATATAGAAGATGGTTTGGAAGGAATTAGACTTAATTTACCTCTTGATTGTATAGAAGTTGATATTAAGTCCTGTTGGGAGAATTTAGGAGAGATATCTGGCGATACTGTAAGTGAAGATATACTAGATAAGATATTTTCTGAATTCTGCATAGGTAAATAGTTGATAAGGAGGAAAAAGAGTTAATGGGAGAATTGAAAAAGTACAATGCTGGTAGCTATGATGTTATAGTAATAGGAGCTGGACATGCTGGATGCGAAGCTGCTTTAGCTTCAGCTAGAATGGGCATAAAAACTCTAATGCTTACTATGAACTTGGATTCAATAGCTGATATGCCATGCAATCCCAATGTTGGTGGAACTGGTAAAGGACATTTGGTAAGGGAAATAGACGCCCTTGGAGGAGAAATGGCTTTAAATATTGATAGAGCATGTATTCAGAGCAGAATGCTCAATACATCAAAGGGTCCAGCAGTTCATTCATTGAGAGTTCAAGCGGATAAGAAGAAATATCATACAGAAATGAAGAAAGTGTTGGAAAATCAACAGAATTTAGATCTTGTGCAAGGTGAAGCTATAGATATAGCGGTAGAAAATAATGAGGTTAAAGGAGTTTTAACAAGAACAGGAGCTTATTATGATTGCAAAGCCGTAATAATTGCAACTGGAACATATTTAAAGGGAAGAATATTTATGGGAGAAGTAAACTACGAAAGCGGTCCTAGTGGATATTCTCCTTCTGTTTTGCTTTCAAAGTCTTTAAAGAAATTGGGAGTTGAGTTGAGAAGGTTTAAAACAGGAACTCCTGCAAGAGTTCATAGGGATTCTATTGATTTTTCTAAAATGGATATACAACCTGGTGATGAAGAAGTTGTGCCTTTTTCATTTATGAATATGGATGGAGATTTTAAAATTGACCAAGTTCCCTGCTACTTGACTTATACTACACCACAGACACAAGAAATAATAATGAAAAACTTAAAGCGTTCTCCATTGTATTCTGGTGAAATTCAGGGAATAGGTCCAAGATATTGTCCTTCTATTGAAGATAAGATTGTTAGATTTCCTGATAAGGAAAAACATCAAGTATTCATAGAGCCAGAGGGATTGGATACAAAGGAGATGTATGTCCAGGGAGTTAGTTCTTCCTTGCCAGAAGAAGTTCAGAAAGAACTATATAGGTCTATAATTGGTTTAGAAAATGTTAAATTCATGAGATCTGCCTATGCCATAGAATACGACTGTATAGATCCTACAATTTTAAAGAGAACCTTAGAACATAAAGAGATAAAAAACCTATTTTTTGCAGGTCAAATAAATGGGTCATCAGGCTATGAAGAAGCAGCTTCCCAAGGACTTATTGCTGGTATCAATGCAGTTTTGAATATAAAGGGTGAGGAACCTTTTATTTTAGATAGATCAGAAGCTTATATAGGGGTTTTAATAGATGATTTAGTAACTAAAGGAACTAATGAGCCTTATAGGATGATGACAGCAAGGGCTGAATATAGATTGACTTTAAGACAGGATAATGCAGACTTGAGATTAACTGAAAGAGGATATAAAGTTGGGCTGGTAACTGAAGAAAGATATCAAAAGACTATGAAGAAGAAGGAAATGATTGAAAAGGAATTGGAAAGATTAAAGTCGGTTATAGTTACGCCTACACAAGAGATTAACGAGTTTTTGAACGGATTAGGAAGTGCCCCTATTAAAACTTCCCTTAGTTTGTATGATTTAATAAAAAGACCAGAAATAACTTATGATTCTTTAAGTGAAATAGATCCAGAAAGGAATCCTTTACCAAGAGAAGTAAGGCTACAAGTGGAGATTCAAATAAAATATGAAGGATACATTAAAAAGCAATTGGCCCAAATAGAGCAGTTTAAGAAATTAGAGAGAAAGAAACTTCCAGAAGATTTGGATTATAGCCAAATTAAAGGTTTAAGCAACGAGGCAGTGCAGAAGTTAAATAAAATTAAGCCCGATTCTGTAGGTCAGGCTTCTAGAATATCAGGTGTATCTCCTGCAGATATCAACGTTTTATTGATTTATTTAGAACAAAAACGAAGGGAAAAGAAGGAGAATAAAAATGACTGATGTGAATACTTTAGTTAATGGTGCAAAGATGTTAGGTTTAGAAATGGATCAGAAGAATATTAATGATTTTACATTATATAAAGAGTTACTAAAAGAATGGAATGAGAAGATAAATATAACGACAATAACTGATGATTTTGAAATTGATATTAAGCATTTCATTGATTCTATTACTCCTTTAACAACAGGTTTATTTAAAGATAACATAAAAGTCATAGATATTGGAACTGGTGGAGGATTTCCTGGTCTTCCTTTAAAGATAATGAAAAGAGATTTAGATGTATTGTTAGTAGATAGTACCATGAAGAAGATAAACTTTTTGAACGATGTTATAAATAAGATAGGATTAGAAAAAATTCAAGCAATCCATGGCAGAGCAGAGGAAATGGGTAGAGATCCAATTTATAGAGAAAAATTTGATGTAGCTATTTCAAGAGCGGTAGCACAACTTAATACCCTTTGTGAATATTGTTTGCCTTTTGTAAAAGTAGGTGGTTATTTCATATCTATGAAAGGCTCAGATATAGATGAAGAATTAAAAGAAGCTAGTAATAGCATAAAGGTGCTAGGGGGCAAATTGAAAGAAGTGAAACTCATTAAATTGCCTTTAAGCGATATCAATCATAGTTTGATAATTATTGAAAAAATAAAAGAAACTGCGACAAAATATCCTAGGGGTGGAGGCAAACCTAGAAAGAAGCCGTTGTAATTTAAATGAATTTGACGAACGAAAATATGGGAAATTAGCAGGAAATAATTTTTATTTATAGAATATAGAAATAGGTTTTAATAATAGCGGCAAAATAGAATATTGGGAGTGAATATTCTTATGAGAAATTTACAGACAGAAATTAAATATATTCCAATAGAATCAATAAAACCTAATCCTTATCAACCTAGAAAAAATTTCAATAAAAAAGCGTTAGAAGAGCTAAGCCAATCAATAAAGACTTATGGATTGATACAGCCTATTAGCGTAAGAAAGTTGCAGGATAATAGTTATGAATTGGTTGCTGGTGAAAGAAGACTTAGAGCTTCAGAACTTGCCAATTTAAAGGAGATTCCCGCTATAATTGTTAACTACAGGGATAAAGAATCTGCAATGGTTGCTTTGATTGAAAATTTGCAGAGGGAAGATTTAAACTTTATAGAAGAAGCTGAAGGATATAGAAATCTAATAGAAGACCATGGATTTACACAACAGGAGTTAGCAGAAAAGATAGGGAAAAGTCAATCCACTATTGCCAATAAGTTGAGATTATTAAAGCTACCTGATGATATAAAAAAGGATCTGCTAGAACATAATTTAACAGAAAGACATGGACGAGCCTTGTTAAAGTTACCTGATTATGAATTACAGAGAAAGGTTTTAGATAGAGTAATAGATAATGATTTAAATGTTAGTAGGACTGAGAAGTTAGTAAATGATATATTAGATGATTTAACTAGTCAAAAGGAAAATGAAAAAAAGAAAAGAAACATAAAAGGTTTAATTAGTACTAAAATATATATTAATACTATTAAAAATGCTTTTAAAGCCATTAAACAAAGTGGAATCAATGCAAAATATATGGAAGAAGATAAAGGAGACTACCTAGAAGTAACAATACAGATTCCAAAATAAAAAATTCGACGAGAAATTTAAAATTAAGAAGTTTATAATGAAATGTACTTATAATATTTATTCTATAAATGAGAGTTTTAAGAGTTTAAAAATGTTCCACGTGGAACATTTTTATTTTTACTAATGGAAAAGGTCTCATAAAAGGAGATATAATTAAGGGAATTTGAATAGGAGTTCTAAGAAAAACTGAATTAGTTTTTATGTGTTTTTATATATATATCATGAGTATAAAATATACATTTATTTTCATTGATAATTAGTGCAGAAAAATTACTTTATTATATAACGAATTGGACTGACTATTAAATGGATTGCGATACAAAATATTAAATAAAAATATAAGAAGCACTAGAAAAATTATGATAGAATTGATTAAAAATGATACTAACTGGTGAAATAGTAGGGGGTTTTTTATGGATACTTTATATACTGAAAGATTAATTTTAAGAAGATTTTATTTAAGCGATGCAGATGATCTTTATGAATATGCAAAAAATCCTAATGTAGGGCCTAATGCTGGATGGAAACCACATAGAAGCAAGGATGAATCTTTATCAGTTATTAATGGATTTATAAAAAGCGGTGAAGTTTGGGCTATAGTTTATAAGGATAATAATAAAGTCATTGGTTCTATTGGATTGCATAAGGATATGAAAAGAGATAGTAAAAAGGCCAGAATGATTGGATTTGTTTTAAGTGAAGATTATTGGGGACAAGGTTTGACAACTGAAGCAGCAAAATATGTTATAAAATATGGGTTTGATGTGTTAAACTTAGACATAATTTCTGTCTACCACTATCCTCACAACAAGCGATCAAAAAGAGTAATAGAAAAATGTGGTTTTAAATATGAAGGTATTTTAAGATATGCTTCTGTATTATATGATGGAAAGATACTAGATGATGTTTGTTATTCCATGACAAAAGATGAATATATAAGTATTTATAAGGGAAACAACAAGTAATAAGTTTTGAGTTAAGAAATAAAATATAGCATTAAGATAATAAGATCAAATAAAATAAGTCAAAGTGGATTAGAAAATTAATTATGTAGATAGGTATCTAAAAGCTATTTAATGTAAAAGATTATTGGAACTAATAAAGAGCAGTAAATTAATGATGGATATAGATGCTATTGAAAAGTATTTTTGAAGTACTATAAAAATGTTCCACGTGGAACATTTATTGAAAATCCTATATTTACATCTTTTAGTTTTATAAGCTTCTGTAGAAGCTTTTTTATTTTTTGAAAATAGTTTATTTCAAATTTTATATTAAATCTGATAATATATAATATAACAAGTATATACTAGAAGGTGGTCAAATGGGTCGAGTAATAACTGTATTCAATCAAAAAGGTGGGGTAGGCAAAACCACTTCAGTCATCAACTTAGCAGCAGCTCTAGGAAAACTTAACAAAAAAGTACTGATTGTAGATATTGACCCTCAGGGAAATGCAACTAGTGGGTTAGGTATTGATAAAAAAAGCTTAAAGACGTCAATTTATGATTCATTGATCAATAATATGAATGTGAAAGAAACAGTACACAGCACCACTGCAGAAAATGTAGATATTGTACCTTCAAATGTTGAGTTAGCAGGAGCTGAGATTGAATTAATAGAAAAGGAAGATAGAGAATTATCATTAAAAAGAGTTTTGAGTGATATTAGGGATGATTATGATATTATACTTATTGACTGTCCTCCATCTTTAGGCTTACTTAGCATTAATGGATTATCAGCTTCTGATAGCGTAATAATACCTATTCAATGTGAGTATTATGCTCTAGAAGGAGTTAGTCAATTGATGGAAACTATAATGCTTGTAAAAAGAGGCTTAAATCCAAATTTGGAAATTGAAGGAGTAATTCTCAGCATGTTTGATGGTAGGACAAACCTTTCTATTCAAGTAGTGGAAGAAGTAAAAAAATATTTTAAAGGTAAAGTATATACCACTATAATACCGAGAAATGTTAGACTGGCTGAGGCGCCTAGCTATGGACTATCAGTAATTGATTATGACAGTAAATCTAAGGGAGCAGAAGCTTATTCAGAGTTAGCTGAAGAATTTTTATATCTATTAGAGGAGGAGATATAAATGACCGTCAAAAAAAGAGGTTTAGGCAGAGGTTTATCTGCACTGATACCTGAAGAGTCTCAGATCAGTTTGTTTGAAGATGATTCAAATAAAGGTTCAGTAGTTGAATTGGATATAAATAGTATAGAATCAAATAAAGAACAGCCAAGAAAGACTTTTGAGAGAGAGTCTCTAGAAGAATTAGTTAATTCAATTAAGTTATATGGAGTACTCCAACCTATAGTTGTAAGAAAAAAGGACAGTAAATATGAAATAATAGCTGGAGAAAGAAGATGGAGAGCTGCAAAGGAAGCAAATCTTCAGAAAGTACCATGTATTATAAAGGAAGCAGATGATACACAAGCTCTTAAACTAGCTCTTATTGAAAACATACAAAGAGAAAATTTGAATCCAATAGAAGAAGCCTATGCTTATAAAACTCTTATTGATG
>Ga0134091_1001295_pt1 | contig 19971 bp, 21 predicted proteins | sample 2_5taG_FD_94451 | JGI IMG/M metagenome (GOLD analysis project Ga0134091, IMG submission 94451) | Switchgrass degrading microbial communities from high solid loading bioreactors in New Hampshire, USA - 2_5_20_6_A2 metaG | ecosystem: Engineered > Bioreactor > Semi-continuous > Anaerobic >...
ATATATTCACCATCCCAATAGATTGAACTTCAATTGAAGGATCTATCTCGTTATAAGATAACACTATTATTCCAGGTGAGACCCCTTCAGCAATTCGCCTAAAATACATTCTTACTGACGGCGAAGTAAGAATGATAGGTTGCTCACCCATAGACATGAATTTTTGTATCTCCTTCATAAGGTTTTTGGCAATCATTTGTGTTACATTAGGGTCCATAGATATATATGTACCATAGTCAGTCTGCTGAACCGAGTCTATTATGGTTTGCTCCAGTTCCTGCCCAAGAGTAATTACTCTAGCTTTATTACCATTTATAAACCTTTTAGTTATGGATCTGCTCAAAGACTGCCTTACATATTCTGTTAATATATCTGTGTCTTTGGTCAATACTCCATAATCCGCCAATGTTTCCATTATAGTGACTAAATCTCTTATTGAGATGTTTTCCTTTAACAGATTAGCCAATACTTTATGTATTTCACCAAGACTTAATATCTTTGGCAATACTTCATCTACCAAAGCCGGGTAAGTTTCTTTCAAATTATCAAGAAGCTTTTGCACTTCTTGTCTTCCAAGTAGTTCCGCAGAATGGGATTTGATTATTTCTGTCAAATGAGTAGCTATAATTGATGGAGGATCCACTACTGTGTAGCCCATCATCTCTGCCTTTTCTCTTTGTCCTTCACTTATCCATATAGCAGGTAACCCAAAAGCTGGTTCTATTGTCTTTATACCTTCTAAATCGCCTTCAGCAGTACCTGGATCCATAGCCAGATAATTATCAAACATTATTTCGCCACTAGCCACATCTGTGCCTTTTATTTTTATAACATACTCATTTGGTTTTAATTGAATATTGTCTCTCAATCGTATAATCGGCACTACTATACCTAAATCAAGTGCGCATTGTCTTCTTATCATAACAAGCCTATCAAGCAAGTCGCCACCTTGGTTCGCATCAACCAGAGGTAAAATGCCATATCCAAATTCCAGTTCGATAGGGTCAACCTGAAGTAAAGACATAACATTCTCCGGCTTTCTCATTTCATCGGCTTCATTATCCTGATATAATGATTCTTCTTGCTTTTCTGCTTCTTTCATGATTTTGTCTAGATTGTATGCCATAAAGGATAATAATCCTGAAAGAATAATATTGGGCAATGCAGGTAAGCCTGTAAAGGCTAATAAGAATAGTACACCGCTTGCTATGTATAAAGCCCTGGGTTGTGAAAATAACTGCTTGGTCATCTCACTTCCAAGATTTGATTCAGATGCTGCTCTTGTTACGATTATACCTGTTGCTGTAGATATCAATAGTGCAGGTACTTGGGTTACTAAACCATCTCCAACAGTCAAATTAGTATAAATTGAGGCTGCTTCAGCCATTTCCATTCCTTTTTGTAAAACTCCTATTACAAATCCAGCAGTTATATTTATAATAGTTATGATAATACCTGCAATTGCGTCTCCTTTTACAAATTTACTTGCTCCATCCATGGCACCATAAAAATCTGCCTCACGTTGAATCTTTTTTCTTCTTTCTTTAGCTTCAACTTCGCTGATCAGGCCTGAATTTAAATCAGCATCTATAGCCATTTGTTTTCCAGGCATAGCATCTAAAGTAAATCTTGCAGAAACTTCAGCAACTCTCTCGGCACCTTTTGTTATTACCATAAATTGAATTACCATGATTATAAGATATATCAAAATACCAACAATGATATTCCTTCCAATAACAAAATTACCAAAGGCTTCTATAACATTGCCCGCATCTGCGTTGCTAAGAATTAATCTGGTTGAAGAAATATTCAAAGATAGTCTGAATAAGGTAGCAATTAGGAGCAAAGAAGGAAATATGGAAAACTCTAGAGGTTCTTTAACATACATTGAGATAATTAATATAATAAGCGATAAAGATATATTTATAGTAAGCAGCAAATCCATCAATAAAGTAGGTATTGGGACAATTATCAATAATACTATTGCTATAACTGCTATAGCCACTACAATATCTCCAAACTTAAACAACGCTGTTTTCCTCCTACTTATTCTTTAAACTGTATACAAAAGCCAATAACTCAGCTACCGCTTGATACATTTCGACAGGTATTTGCTGACCAATATCTGTAGTATTGTATAAAGCTTGAGCTAAGGGCTTATTTTCAATAATGGGTACATCCGACTCTCTAGCCTTATCTTTTATTCTATGTGCGATTAAATCTTTCCCTTTTGCTATGACAATAGGTGCATCAGAAACATCTGCATCATATTTTATCGCCACTGCATAATGAGTAGGATTTGTGATTATTACATCTGCTTTAGGTACTTCAGCCATCATCCTTCTAAGAGATAACTGCCTTTGTTTTTCTCTAATTTTTGATTTTATTTGAGGATTACCTTCTACTTGCTTATACTCTTCTTTTACTTCCTGCTTTGACATTCTGAGATTCTTTTCATACTCCCATAACTGATAACCATAATCGAACACTGCCAAAACAAGTAAAACTATAGCTGATCTTATTCCAATGGTTATTATTGCATTCCCTACAAAGGTAACCGAAGTACTAAGCTCCATGTGCATAATATTAGCAATCATCATATAATTGTCTCTTATAAAATCATATATAAAATAGCCAATCAGCAATATTTTAAAGGTGGCTTTAAAAAGCTCAACCAGTGAATTCTTAGAAAAAATTCTTTTCAATCCTTCAATTGGATTCAACTTATTAAAATTAGGCGTTAATGGTTTAAAAGAAAAAATAAATCCAACTTGTAAATAATTTGCTAATATTGAAGCAAAAAGTGCTATTAATAAAATAGGTAATACTATTGACATAAATGACCATATGCATTGAATGAACATATGCTGCATATCCCCTGGCTTATATAGATTATCTACATCAGCAAATATTGTTAGAAATTTACTCACTATATAAGTCAAACGATCGTATATATATCCGGATAAAACCTTTATGCACCAAAACATCAGAAGCAATAATATGGCAGATACAACTTCCCTGCTTTTTGCTACCTGGCCCTTCTCTCTTGCTTCTCTTCTCCTTTTAGGGGTAGCCTTCTCTGTTTTTTCTTCAGAAAAGAGAGTAAGACATATAACAAAGTCATCCAAATCTATCATCCTTCGATCATGCTCTGAATAATGATGCCAATAAATGCAAATAAACTATCAAATAAGTAATCTAAAGTCTTAGAAAAACCTGGCAAAATAATTAATAATACCAAGAGTCCCATCACAATTCTTAATGGCATTCCTACCATAAATACATTCATCTGAGGAACTGTTCTTGCCAATATTCCCAAAGCTACCTCGGATATTAAAACAGCGGCTATCACAGGGAATGCTATTTTCACAGCCATCAAAAAAGTTTCAGTAAAAATCCCTATCAGATTATTAATCATTTCTTTCGTAAAAAACAAGCTATTTATTGGTACAATATTGTAGCTTTTAGCAATAGCTGAAAAGAGTATATGGTGCCCATCAGCATATATAAATATTAAGGTTGCAAGTATATACAAAAAATTTCCTATAAGAGGAACTTGTATATTGCTTTGGGGATCTAATACATTGATCATGCCAAAACCGATCTGTGTATCAATTATTTGCCCTGCTACAAACAATGCTGAAAAAACCATATAGCTTACATATCCAATAATAACTCCCACAAACAATTCCTTAAAAATAATCTGGGTAAAATCTATGAAACTTGTATATTTTATAACAACATTACCTAGTAAAGGAGCAATAATAAAAGTGGTGAATAAAGCTAGTCCTATTTTTAAATAAGAAGGCATGTTCTGCCTTCCGAATATTGGACTTATAATGAATAATGAGGTCATCCTTATGAAAACCAATAGATATATAATAAATTGATTCATAATTACATCTGTTGTGTTACTCATTTTTCTACCTTATATATGTATGTATATTTTCATATAGATTTATTGTAAACTCAGTTATCATATTGCCCATCCATGGGCCAAAAATTATTAGTGTCAATAATATTGTTATAAGCTTTGGTATAAATGAAAGAGTTGCTTCCTGTATTTGGGTTGTAGCCTGTATAATACTGACTAACAGGCCTACTAACAAACCTAAACCCAAAATGGGCGCTGAAATCATTACCGCAAGACTAATGGCTCTTTGGGCTACATCCATTACTATACTTTGATCCATAAAAACACCTCATTAATTTGACTAAAAGCCTAATATTAAAGATCTAACAATAAGATTCCATCCATCTACCATCACAAATAGTAATATCTTAAAGGGCATGGAAATCATAACTGGAGGTAACATCATCATACCCATTGACATTAAAGTGCTGGCAACTACCATATCTATTATTAAAAAAGGTATGTAAAGAAAAAATCCTATTTGAAAAGCTGTTTTTAGCTCGCTTATTATAAAAGCAGGAATTAATGCTCTTGTTGGTATGTCGTCAAGGCTTACTGTACTGTCAAGTTGACCAAGTTTTAAAAATAATGCCATATCTTTTTCCCTTGTATACTTAAACATAAAGTTTCTTATAGGCTTCATTGCACTCTCTATAGCCTCTTCTTGAGAAATTTGTTCTTCCATAAAGGGCTTTATGGCTGTATCATTTATTTCAGTGAATACAGGAGTCATAATAAAAATAGTTAAAAATAAAGCGAGCCCAATTAGTATTTGATTCGAAGGCATTTGCTGAGTTCCTAAAGCACTTCTGGTAAAAGACAATACTATAACTATTCTTGTAAATGAGGTAAGCATAATCAGTATAGATGGTGCTAACGACAAAATTGTAAGTATAAACAATATTTGTAAGCTTAAAGCAACCTCCTGGGGTGATTCAGCAGCTTTTACATTTAAATCGATATTAGGTATTGGTAAAGCTGGTTCAGCATATACAAAGCATCCTACCATCAGTGCAATTATAATAAAAAATAATAATTTTTTTAAAACTCTTTTATTCATTTCCTTTATTCCCTTTGATAATCTTATTGAGCTTCTTAATATTATGTTTAATACTGTTTCGACCACTAAATATATTTGTATTGTCATAAGCATTGTCCAAATAACTATCAAAGTCGCCATAGCTATCATCATTAGTAATTTGCTCTTTAAAAGATTCATCTGCAAGCTTGTCTACTAAACATATACCTTTTTGACTGCTTGATATTAAGTAATATTCATTGCATACTTTTATAATATGCAAATGTTTATCATTCCCTAATGATAGAGTCTCAATAAGTTTCATAAATCTATTTTTCCCTGAAGCTCTTCTGCCAATAAATCTGGAAAAATAATAACTGATACCTAATACTATGAAGAATACAATCAAGATGTAGATCATTTTCAAAAAACTCATAAAACCATTTGATTCGTACAATCCATCCATAGCTTTAACTTAATACCTTCTTTACTGCTTCAATTATCCTCTCAGCTTGAAATGGTTTTACAATAAAATCCTTTGCACCCGCTTGAATGGCTTCTATTACCATTGCTTGTTGTCCCATAGCAGAGCACATGATAATTTTTGCTGAAGGATTTATTTTTTTTATTTCCTTAACAGCCTGTATTCCGTCTACTTCAGGCATAGTTATATCCATAATTACAAGTTCAGGAGAAAGTTCTTTATATTTTTCAACAGCCTTTAGCCCATTTTCAGCCTCTCCAGCGATTGTAAAACCATTCTTAACTAGTACGTCTTTTATCATCATTCTCATAAATGCAGCATCATCTACAATTAAAATACCATTAGCCATTCTATATCCTCCTAGTCCTTACTAATATATTATAACATTATACTTTCTTAAGTCTTTTACTGGGACTCACAATATCGGTTATGCGTACACCAAAGCTCTCATCAATAACAACTACCTCAGCTTTAGCAATAAACTTTCCATTTACAATAACATCTACAGGCTCGCCTGCAAGCCTATCTAGTTCAACAACAGTACCAGGTCCAAATTCTAATATATCTTTTATCAACCTTTTTGTTCTCCCTAGTTCCACTGTTATTTCAAGTGGAACATCCATAATCAAATCAATATTCTCTTTATTACTATTTATATTATCTTTATCAAATTCTTCAAATTGTACAGGTTGAATCTGAACATGATGCATATCAGTCTTTTTTGCTTCTGGAATATCGTCATCATGTCTTACACTTTTATCTACTATTCGACTTTTATCTGGTAATTCCTTCTTATCTATTTCTATTTCTTCATTATCTGCTTTAGGATTTAGTAAGTCCTTCACCATTTTTTTTGCAAAATCTACAGGTATAAGCTGCATTATCTCACTATCAAGAACACCTTCAACTTCCATTTTGAACGCGACTCTCACAATTGAATCATTGAAACTAAACTTCATAGGGTTCGATTCTTTAAAACTCATTAAAAATGCTTTCGGTGGAGATATGTTGATACTCTTGTTAAATATACTGGATAATGAAGTAGATGACGAGCCTATCATTTGATTCATAGCTTCACCTATAGCACTTAAATGCAAATCATTTATATCTCCTTCAATATTATGACCGTCCCCACCCATCATCAGATCCGTAATTATTTTTACATCCTCTTCTTTAAGAATTAATAGATTAGAGCCTTCAAAACCCTCAGTAAATTTAACCTCAACTGCTACATAAGGGATAGGATACTCCCTCACTAAATCATCCCAAGTCATTACACTAACCTTTGGAGTAGTTATAGTAACTTTATTATTCAACAGCGCAAATAAAGTTGTGGCTGATGTACCCATGCTAATATTACCAATTTCCCCTATAGCATCAACTTCTTCCGGGGTAAGAACCGCATCGCTTTGATTGTTTCCTCTTAATAGAGCATCTATTTCTTCTTGTGTAAGCATATCACTCATCTGCCTCATCTCCTCTCTTCTCTATTCTAGTAACTTTAACCGCAACTTTATTTTTCTTCAATCCAGGATAACAGTAGAATTTCAGATTATTTCCTATAAAGACTGCCAATTCTTCATTTATTGGCTTGTCTAATAAGACAACATCCCCTACCTGAAGGTTTAATATATCTTTTATACTCAAAACAGCTTTACCCAAAACTACACTTAAGGGTAAGTATGTCCTCTCTATTCTTTTCTCCAAATTTTGCATTTCACTTGATGAAACTTCCTTTGTAAGGCCAGAAAACCAGAATTTAGTTGTAAGTTTCGCAATAATAGGCTCAATAACTATATGAGGTATACATATATGAATTGACCCTTCTACAGATCCAATCTTCACATTTAAAGTTACTAAAGCTATGGTTTCATTAGGTGACATTATCTGGGCAAACTGAGTATTTGTTTCTATATTTTTGAGTTTAGGCTTTAGCTCAGCTACATTTTTCCATGGGTCCTTGTATAAGTTTAAAACCTGATTAAGAACCTTTTCAATAATAGTTAATTCTATCTCTGTAAATACACGATTCTTTTCATAGACCTGCCCAGCTCCTCCTAGAATTCTATCTATCATTGTAAAACTAATTGTCGGACTTATTTCTAATAATATTGACCCACTTAGTGGCAAAAAATCAACTACCCCAAGAGTAGATGGGTTTGGCATTGAGTTGCTGAACTCATAATAAGTTAGTTGATCAACCGAAACAACCTCTACTTGAACTAAAGATCTCAAATACCCTGACAAATATGTCTGCAAAAGTCGTGAAAAGTTATCATGTATCATCTGCAGAGTCCTTAACTGGTCCTTTGCAAACTTATTTGGTATTTTGAAATCATATGTTCTTACTTTTCTTTCTTCTTTTTCTTCTTTGATTTCTTTTACATCTAATTCTCCAGTATTTAACGCATTTAATAAAGCATCGATTTCAACTTGTGATAATACTTCGGTCAATAGTTGCCACCTCCTGTTATTGGATTATGAACTCATCGAAATATACATTAAGCACCTTTTCAGTGTTAAGTAGTTTCCTGGTTACATTTAATATTTCCTTTTGGAGATTCGATTGACCTTCCGACCCTTTTAAGTCTTCTTCGGTTTTTCCCCTTAGAAGCAGATTTATCTCATGTCGTATCTCAGGGTTTCTTGCTTTTACAATTTCTTGTATTTTTGAGTTTGAAAGCTCCATCTTAATGGTGACTTTAAGTATCCTATTACTATCTTTTACATTGCTTATAAATGATTCATCGAATGAGTACATAATAATATTCTTATTTATTTTTAAAGATTCTTCTTCTCCTCCAATGTTTTTTTGCATAAAAAACACTGTTAACCCAAATGTTATAACTATAATTAATATAATAACTATAATAAGTAAAATATTTTTCTTTATCAACTTCAACCCTCCATATTAATATAGGTTAGGTTAGTTCCCATTTGACTCAGAATTTATAATCACAATATCCACTCTTCTATTATTCTGCCTTCCTTCTGCAGTGTCGTTTGTGTCTATTGGATGGTACTCGCCGTATCCAACAGCTGATAATCTCCATGGCTCAATATTTCTAACTTCAATCAAATATTTAAGCACATTCACAGCCCTTGTAGTTGAAAGCTCCCAATTTGAAGGAAACTTTTCCGTATTTATAGGTACATTGTCTGTATGTCCTTCAATTCTAATGTTTTTACCACTTTCCATTATTACATCAGAGATCATTTCTATGATATACTTTGCTTCATTCTTTATCTCTGCTTTGCCGGAATCAAACAGTGTTGCATCTAATAATCTTACAAGCAATCCTCTCTCATCAAGAATAAGGGACACACTCTTTTCCAAATTATTCTCTTTAATAAAATCGTCCATTTGCTCCTTTATTCTTTTAAAATCATTTTCCTCATCCCTTGTGTCTCCAGGAAAAGTATTTATAAGAGGGTCTACCTGTACAATGACTCCTGAATCCAACACACCCAAAGAACCTTGCATAGATTGTATAATAGCCTTAAACTTATTGTTATCGATTGTAGAAAAAGAGAATAACAAAACAAAGAAACAAAGCAATAAAGTTACAAGATCTCCATAAGTGGTCATCCATTCTGGGGAGCCTTTGTTGCTATCTTCAGGCTTTCTTCTTGCCATTATTATTCAACTCCCTCATTTTGTTCTTTCTCTTTTTTCATATTTTTTCTTATTGTTGGAGATAAAAAGGCTTTTAGCTTTTCTTCAATTATTCTCGGATTCTCTCCAGCTTGTATTGAAAGCATACCCTCAAGCATCACGTCTTTTAGAAGTATTTCCTGAGAACTTCTAATTCTAAGTTTGTTAGCAACCGGAGTGCAGAACAAATTAGCTATTAATGATCCATAAAATGTTGTAACAATTGCTACTGCCATATTTGGTCCCACGGAAGAAGGATCTGTAAGATTAGCCAGCATGTTTATCAAGCCTATGAGAGTTCCAATCATACCAAAACCTGGTCCTAACGCTCCCATGACTTCATATACATTCTGATTTCCTTTATGTCTATCTTCTATGAAAGCCAATTCAGTTTCTAAAATATTCCTCACAAGTTCCGGATCGGTTCCATCTACTATAAGCATAATACCTTTTTGCAAGAACTCATCCTCAATTTGCATAGCTGCTTCCTCTAACGCAAGAAGCCCTTCCTTTCTTGCTATATTAGCCAGATCTATAATAGATTTAATAATGTCATCCGAGTCGTAGTGTTTATAAAAGAATACATATTTAATTGATTTTAGAGCATCTTTTATGCTGCTTAATGGAAACGCAAAAACAACAGCTGAAAAAGTACCTCCAAAAGTAATAAGTACAGAATTAAAATCTATATAACCCATTATATTGCCGCTGGCTAATATAGAAAATACTATAAAGAATAATCCTAATATCAGTCCGGCAAAAGATGCTATGTCCAATTAACTGCACCTCTTTTCACACTTAATCTTTTATTAATAAATCTTCATTAGTAAACACTCTTCTTTTAAATTCAATAATTCTATCAATTACTTCACTTGCTTTTTCTAAAACTACATATTTTTTCCCATCCCTCAGAGTAATTACAGTGTCTGGTGTTTCTTCAATTATTTCAATTAAGTCAAAGTTTATATAATATTCTTTTCCATTTAACCTTGTAACTTTAATCATCTAATCGCATCCTTTTTATATAGTCCCTGGGCACAGCCCAGGGACTATTACCTCATTATCTCTTCATATTAACTAACTCTTGAAGCATCTCATCAGATGTAGTAATAATTCTGGAGTTGGCTTGGAAGCCTCTCTGGGTAGTTATCATCTCTGTAAATTCGGCTGATATATCAACATTGGACATCTCTAAAGTCCCTGGATTTAAAGCTCCTAACCCGCTGCTGCCTGGAATGCCGTATATAGGTTCTCCAGAGTTTGGGCTAACCTGGTACATATTTTCTGATGTTTTCTCCAATCCTGCTGGATTCTTAAATGCTGCCAAGGCTATCTGTCCTATAACTCTGCTTTGGCCATTGGTGAATATCCCAAAAATTTCTCCTGACTGACCAATGCTGAATGTATCCAGGTAGCCCTGTGGGTAACCACTCTTGTTTGTTATTGATGCAGTTGAATCATTTGCAAACTGGGTTAAGCCTTCAAAATTTACATCAATCTCCATATCGTCAAATATCTGATTTCCATCTGCATCTTGTCCCGGTATCACCAGTGTGATTTTACTAACCTTATCGGGATCATTAGTAATTAATTTACCATCTGAATCAAACTTAATCGGAATTACAATTTCATCAAGAGTTGGCGGGTCACTTACAGTAGTAGTATCATCTTTAGCAAAATAACTCATATCATCTAAATTTTGAACTATTACACCCCATTCATTGTCGCTGCCTACAGTTGAACCATCTGCCAATCCTCGAATAAATGTAAACTTAACCTTATGCTGTCCTCCTAAGCTATCATAGAAAACCGAAGTTGTTTCTCTAAACTTTACACCACCACTAAACTCCAATGATTTATCAGCAGCAATGCTAATATAATCAGAAGGATCAGAAAGTGTTGTACCATCTTCTTCATACATAGGTATTCTTGCTATATCTTTATCCAAATTTCCTTCCATTGTGGCACTATCTGTAGCCATAGCTGGGAAGGATTTGGATTTTGATATTACAATACCTTCCATAACACCTTTCAACACTGTAGATCCATCTGGAGCAGGATTCCTTTCTTCATCTTCCATATAGCCAAGCACTCTGTAACCATTTGAAGCAACTAAATTGCCGTATTCATCCAATTTAAAATTTCCTGCTCTCGTATATGTTCTGTTTAGAAAATCACTGCTATTGGAAAGTATAAAAAACCCGTCACCGTTGATAGCCAAATCAGTGTTATTGTCAGTTCTTTGAACAGCACCCCTGATATGGAAAGTATCAATTGATGATAATGAAATTCCTAAACCTATTTGCTGAGGGTTAGTGCCTCCTCTTCCAAGTTGAGGCGAGCTTGCACCTTTTATGGTCTGGTTAAAAACCTCCTGGAAGGTTGCTCTTTGGCTTTTAAAACCAACGGTATTCACATTTGATATATTGTTGCCTATTACATCCATTTTCAGCTGATGGGCTCTCAGCCCTGATACACCTGAAAACATAGATCTCATCATAGAATATTCGACCTCCTGTTTGCTTTAATATCCCTTCATCTGTCGTTCAGAAGGGTTAAGCCTCCTATAAAAGGTCCGGCTTATATAATTATGGCTCCATCAATATTAGTAAAAATATTATCCTTTAAAGACTCTTCTGTTGCTGCAGTAATAATTGTTTTACTCTTCACATTGGCTATCAATGCGGTACTGCCCAGAATTATCAAGGTATCCTTTACACCCTTTTTTGCTGCTTTTTCAACAGCTTTATTAATATTATCTATATCGTTTTGAGAAAGCTTTACATTTCTTGACATAAGTCTCTCTTGTGCATGTTTTGAAAATTTAACACTCTCATGCTGCTTTATCTTTTCATATAAGATATTCTCAAAACCAATATTCTGCTTGATGGAAGGCTTGTCCTGGGTATTGATTTTATTGTTACTGCCAACAGGTATTATGTTTCTGTTTATGTTTATCTTAAAATCGTTCATGATATCACCTCAACAGTTTCTCATCTAACTTCGTAAATTTCATCGAGGGATAGTTCATATTCACCTACAACTAATTTAATGTTGCCTTCTACGCTTTTAATTGATTCTACTGTTCCGGTTATTTCAACACCATCTCTTTTAGCTTTTACTTCTTTTCCCAGCATGCTATATGCCATATTGAATCTAATATTCTGCAGCATTATGCTATTTTGTTCCACAGCGTTTATTAAATCTGCTACCTCATTAACAGACTCGTAGGGTATTTCTTTTGAATCTACCACCAGATAAGCTTCATCTCCAACTATTCTAACGCTATCAACAATCCCTGTTACATCCTGTAACTCGCCGGTTTCACTGCTTATGGTTGCGCTTATCAATTTGCCAACCATCCCATATGCTGAATTGAGCCTTGCAATCTTGTTTGTATTTTGTGCTTGTTCTAAGCTTGTGAATTGAGCCATCTGGGATATAAATTCCTTGTCATCCATTGGTTCTAAAGGATTTTGGTATCTCAGTTGAGTTACTAACAGATTTAAAAAAGCATCCTTGTTTAAAGAATCAGTGTATTCTTTTGCTTTATTGTTACTGTATACTGTGTTTGTATTACCTGTAACACCATTTACGCCCACTTTTTCACCTCCTATACCCTTATATCAAGGTAGCCTTCGTTAATATTATAGGGATTGTCATATACCATGATATTCTCCTCTAATTCCCCTTCCACATCACCGATGTATGCATTTCTTTTATTGCTGTTATTCCAAGCTCGTAAATTCTGATTTTCATATCCCCATCTGCCCTGGTTGCCTATAGACACACTTAAGTTCTGTATATTAATTCCCTTCTGGTTTAAAGCATCCTTAAGCTCTGTAAAGTTAGATTCAATGGTTTCTTTCACTCTTTGATTTTCTGCGATGAATCTTGCAGTTATTTCACCATTTTCCATAACCAGTCTTATAGTCAGTTTTCCCAAGGAATCGGGCTTCAGCTTTATTTTTATTTCAGAAATACTTTCATCATTAATAACTTCACTGATTTCGAGGATTTGACCGAATAACTCTTCCCTATTAATGAACTCGGTTTTATTAATAGTAGAACTCTTTTGCAAGGATTCCGATGTGTTAGCAACATCGAAGTCTTTTCCATCTATTGCTGAGTATTCAGTTCCCATATTGTTTATTTGATTATTTAAATCATCATATGTATCTACAAATTCTATGTCCTTTAACTTCACCTTTAATCCATTTTGTGTATAGGCATCCTCAATTAAATCAGATTTATTATTTAGCTTGGTCTCAATATCCTTTATTTCTTCCTCTTTTGCTTCAGTAATGTGACTATTTGCTTCATCTACTTCCAATGCTTTGGCAGTTTTAGCTTGACTATTTTTCATAGCTACATCCAAAATCTTTGTATTGTTCCATTTCTCATTTTTATCAGGCTTTTTTAATTCTTTGTCATTGGCGGGTAATAAGCTGTAATAATCTTGTTCATCTGCTAGAAAAGTTTCATCCAGTTCTAAAGTTTTAATCATTTCAATTGCCTTATCAATCTCTGCTTTCCCTATTAGCTCATTATTTTGGATGATGGTGGATATTTTTTCTATTAAATCAACCTCTGTTATCTTAACATTATCTAAATGATTGATCTCATTAAAAAGAGTCTCCCTAACCTCTTTTATATCCTGTTGTTCCAAGTTCAACAATCCAGCCATCATAGTCAGAATTGAGTCAGTCAAGCTTTTTACTTCTGTCTCAATGTCTTTTGAATCTATACCCATCTCTGAAGTCTCTTTATCCTTCACTGTAATCTCTCTGCTTGTATCTGTCCCATATACAGGATATCTTTGCTCATTCCCAAGCTTTAGCCCCTTATTTTTTTTGATATCTTCATCTCTATACGTTGATATATCTACATCATTATAGCTGCTATCATCATTTTGAGATAGTCTTCGTTCTTTAGGCTGCTGTAAATTTTTTCTATGTTCCAGGGCTTTCTCCATAATTGTTTTGTAGTCAGTGTTATTGATATCTAGATTTGGTTTAAAGCTTATTTTATTATTGATAGGTTTGCTACTAATTAAGCCTGAAAAATCTATCATGTTCAACTCTATCACCCCCTTTCACCTTTATTTATGTTAATTGATGCCTTCTGGTTCCCCAATTTCTTCTAATATTTGGGCTGCATGCAATGGATCCATGAGCATCAAAATTGAACTGCTTTTTTCCTTTTTCATATTTCTTATTATTTGCACTACTGTATCCTTGCTTTCCATATTTGATAATATTTGCACTGCCTTTGATGAGTCCATCTTTTCTAGATATTCTACTTGTTCAGCAATACTGCTCAAACTAGTGTTTACTCTTTCAAGTTTTTCTTCTAATTCGGTCTCCCTTTCCTTCAAATATTCTTCCTTGCTTGCCAGTTCATTCGCTTTCTCTTCCAGTTCTTTTTCTTTTTCGTTTAGCAGCTTTTTTGCTGTTTCCAAATCATTTTTTTCCTTTTTAATCATATCTAGCTGTATTTCTTCCGGTGTTTTATTTTCAGCAACAGGTTTAATAACATTGCCAATCACAGGCCAAGTTGACATATAGTTTAATATTGAAGATTTTGCTCCTCCTATATTGAATAATAGTATACCTCCCACGACAATTATTGTTGTTAAAAGTATTATCGTCAATATTAGGAAGAAATTTTGCAGCTTGATATTCTTTTTTGTAGTTTTTATATTCTTTTTCTCAACCTGCTGCATAATGTCACCCTCCATTACTTCCTGCTTTCCTTATATGATACTATTTCTTCAATATTCTTTTCATATTTGCGCTGCTCACCAGCTTGAAAACTGTTATAATATACTTCATTTAATTTTTCCATTGTTTTTTTGTTTTGCATAGCTTTTATAAGCTCCTGTCTGCTTTTTTTTACTTCTTCTTCTGCCTTGATAACTGAGTTAGTTTTATGTTTAATTCCTTCTCTATAAAATACCTGTTCCTCATAAATATCTCTTAATTCTGCGATTGTAGTTCCATTGCTTGCCTTCTGATACAGTATGTGATTGCTGTTGTTCAATCGGTCATATAACTTGTTAAGATCTTCCTTCTCTCTTTGGTATCTTTTTATGCTTATGCTTAACTTACTCTTCTTTTGATCCTCCATGCTCTTTCTATACTCAAGCACCTTTTGAAACTTAAACTTATATGTTGCCAAAACAATCACCTAACTCAATATTTTTTCCATAATATGTATAGAATCCTCAAAGCTTACTTTCTCATTTGTAGGTTGGGTTAGAAATTGATTTATACTATCTATCTTATCTATAGCTAAATCAATTTTTTTATTGCTTCCTTTTTGATAGGCCCCTAAATTTATTAAGTCTTCCGCATCTTTATATATAGATAATATCTTCTTAATCTCATTTGCTAAATCATGGTGGTGGTTATCTACTATATTGGTCATTAATCTGCTTACACTTGCAAGAATGTCAATGGAAGGGTAATGATTTCTATTGGCCAAAAGTCTAGATAAAACAATGTGTCCATCTAGAATTCCGCGAACTGCATCTGTTATTGGTTCATTCATATCATCACCATCAACAAGCACAGTATAAAAAGCTGTAATAGAACCTTTATCAGATGTGCCTGTTCTCTCAAGAAGCTTTGGCAGCACTGAAAATACTGATGGTGTAAATCCTCTTGATACAGGAGGTTCACCAATAGAAAGTCCTATTTCCCTTTGAGCCATAGCAAACCTGGTAAGGGAGTCCATCATGAGCAAAACATCCTTACCCTGATCTCTAAAATATTCTGCTATGGTTGTAGCAACATAGGCTGATTTTAATCTAATTAAAGGAGGTTGATCTGAAGTGGCTACAACAACTACAGATCTTCTTAAGCCCTCCTCTTGTAAATCATTTTTTATAAACTCATTAACCTCTCTTCCTCTTTCACCGATTAAGCATATTACATTGATGTCAGCAGTTGTATTCCTTGCAATCATGCCAAGCAATGTGCTTTTACCCACACCACTTCCAGCAAAAATACCTATTCTTTGTCCTCTTCCAATGGTCAATAATCCATCAATAGCTTTGATACCTATAGGAAGGGGTGTATTGATAATGCTCCTACAAAGCGGATCTGGAGGTTCATTGTATATTGAATACAATGAGCTGTCTTCAATAGCTCCTTTGCCATCCATAGGCTGCCCTAATCCATCAATAATCCTGCCCAATAGACTATTGCTGACAGGAACATGCATACTTTTGCCAGTTGCTACAACTTGACTTCCAGGACCTATTCCATCTAAAGATCCTAAGGGCATTAAACTGACAATGTTTCCTCTAAATCCTACCACTTCCGCCAAAACAGTTTTATTATCTTTTACATTTACAATAGTACACAATTCATTTAAATTGACAGCAGGACCTACAGATTCTATAGTAAGTCCTATTACTTGAGATACTCTTCCGCTGTATCTAATAAAATCTTTAGTGTTTATTAGTTTCTTATATTTGGATAAGTCAAGACTCATCAAAACTACCACTCATTCCTCAATGCAAAATAAAAAGCTTTTTGTAATTGCTCAAGCTGAAGTTCAATGCTTGAGTTGACTTCTCCTGATGGTGTGTCTACAATACAATCACCTTTTTTTAAAAACTTGTCTTCGATTATTTCCAACTCTGATATTCCTTCAACCAATGATTCAATAATATGCTTCTTAACGAGCACATTAGGATAATCTTCACTGCTAACTTTTATAGCCACTTTATCCCTATATGTACATTTTTCAAGTGCTATCTTTATTTGTGAGATAATTATATCCTTGTTTTGCTGAATCTCATTTCCTATTATCTTTTTTACCGAATTCAAAATGAGTTCGACTATTTCTTCTTCAGCTTCCCTATATATGCTCTCTTTTCTATCATCTAGAGATTTTTTAATGCTCTGAGCTTCTTTTATAATATCTTTGGTTTTTGCCTTCGCTTCTTCATATCCCTTGTTAAAACCCTTTTTGTATGCTTCCTCCAATTCTTTTTTCTTAAGTTCTTCCATTTCATCATATTTCTCTTTAATAATTCTATTTGCTTCCTCATTAGCTTCTTTTAATATACTAGCATACATCTCACGGGCTTCTTTGATGATTCTGTCATACTCACTGGAATCATTCTTGTCATCTATACTCTCATCATTCTTAACTATATCTAGTTTTATGTTTTCTACCTTGTTTATCAGTGGCTTAGGCATACCAATACTTACTTTTTGAGATTTATATACTTTATACAATTATCTCATCGCCTCCACCTCTAGATATTACAATTTCTCCTGCATCCTCAAGCTTTCTAATAACATTTACAATTTTCTGCTGTGCCTCTTCTACATCTCTTAATCTAACAGGTCCCATAAACTCCATGTCTTCCTTTATCATTTCAGCTAATCGTTTTGACATGTTAGAGAATACTGCTTTAGATACTTCTTCACTTGAACTCTTTAATGCAAGTGCCCAATCTCCGTTTTCAACTTCCCTGATAACCCTTTGAATAGATCGATTATCAAGGGTGATAATATCTTCAAATACAAACATTCTCTTCTTGATCTCTTCTGCCAGTTCAATATCCTGTAGTTCAAGAGTTTCCATAATATTCTTTTCTGTACCTCTATCTACAGTATTCAATATATCAACTACTGCCTGAATACCACCTGTAGATGTATAATCTTGGCTGATCATTGAAGATAACTTTTTCTCTAATACTCTTTCTATTTCTTTTATTACTTCAGGTGATGTCCTGTCCATCATTGCTATCCTTCTTGTTACATCAGACTGCTTGTCCGGAGAAAGTGCAGACAATATTGCCGAAGCTTGCTGAGGTTTTAGATATGAAAGAATAAGTGCAATGGTTTGGGGATGCTCGCCTTGTATAAAGTTCAAAAGCTGGGAAGGATCTGCTTTTCTTACAAAGTCAAAGGGTCTTACCTGCAGAGAAGCCGTCAGTTTATTTATCACCTCTAAAGCCTTTTGATTTCCAAGAGCTCTTTCTAAAATTTCTTTAGCATAGGATATACCACCTTCTGATATATACTCCTGGGCTAAGCATATCTGATAGAATTCATTAAGAACTTCTTCTTTATCATCAGGAGCAACAGTCCTCATATTTGCAATTTCCAGAGTTAGCTGCTCAATATCTTCTTCTTTTAAATGCTTAAACACTTGAGCAGATTTCTCAGGACCAATTGCTATGAGCAAAATAGCCGCTTTCTGTAACCCACTGAATTGACCCTTGCCTGTCCTGCTCATACCATCACTCCCTCTTATTCCTCATTCAACCAAGTTTTTAGCAACTGCGCTACTTGCTCCGGCTTCTGGGAAACAAACTTCTCGACCTTTTTCTTTACTTCATTTCTGTCCTCTAAGTCAATATCACTTAATTCTGAAGCCTCTTCTCTCTTACTTAACGCAATTCCAATATCATCTTCGACTTCTTCTTTCTTGCTTCTTTTTATCAGAACTATCATAGCTCCCCCAAACACCAATATGGCAGCTATGGCAGCACCTAGCATTAATAACATTTGATTCCTTTTTTGCTCAGCCTCTTTGGCTATTGCATTCTCCACCTGATCCTTTAATGTGGTATCAAAATCCATAGCCATAACATGAATATTTTCTGTTATATTTATATTTGATTCATCTGCTTTATTTACAACTAAACCTTCAACAGCTTTTATTGCTAGAGCTTTTATATTTTCTTTTTCTTCATCGTCAATAGTTAAAGTAGGATCATATAAATCGTCATTTGGATTATTTAACATTTTTTCAATATCTATTAAAGACATTTTTTTAAACTTTTCATCAGACAACTTCAATCTAAGTGCTTTTCTCTCTATTTTGGCATTATTATCAATTAATATAGATAATGACAAATTCTCAATATATCCTTTTTCCTTAACAATTTGGTTGTGAATCTCGTTTATCTCATAATTTACTATTCTGCTGGATTCACTATAAGTTGATTCTGATTCGTCTATTTGTTCATATGTTGGAATTTCAATATTGCTATCAGTCCCTGGTACACCGCCAGTGCCAGTATTAGTCGATTCCTTATTGGTTTCTTCCATGCTTCTTATAAGTCCAGCATTATCATCACTATTATCTGGTGCTTCAAACTTTTTTTCAGTTTTTACTTCTTCACTAAAATTGAGCTTCACAGTGGCCATAACATTAACATTACCAACCCCATAGACTGATTCTAAAAACTTTTTAATGCTGTTTTGTATATTTATCCTAGTAGCTTCTTGTATCTCCATCTGCGTATTAACCTTAGCATTGAAAGCCATCCCTTCCGTCTTTAAGGATCGACCGGTCTCATCAATTATAGATATGTTTTCTTCTTTTAATCCTTTCACGCTTTTAGATATGTACTGAGCAATTCCATCAACTTGGGCTTGATCCAGACCAGGATATCCGGCTTTAGTCTTAACAATCACACTGGCGCTGGATTCCTGTTTATTGCTCTCCAAAACAAATACATTGTCATCTGGAATAAATAAGTTTACCTGTGCCCATTCAACACCATCCAAAGATTTTATTCCATTGGCTATGATGTTTTGCATGTATATTAATTCTCTCATCCTTTTATCTTGGGATGTATCATTAAAAGAAGATTTAAGCATTTCAGGAAACACGATGTCGTTCTGAGGTAGACCTTCCATCGCAAGGTTTATCCTTGCTTCATCCACTTTTTCCTTGGGCACTAGTATAGTAGTTCCATCAACTTTAACAGGGATTCTCATTTCCTCTAGCTTGTTCCTTATTTCACCTGCATCCTTAGCATCAAGATTTGGATACAAAACCTGATACCTTGGCATAGATGAAAATACGCCTATGCTAGCTATAAGCAATATTGATATTATAGATATAATTGCAATTCTTATTTTTTG
>Ga0134091_1001328_pt1 | contig 19680 bp, 20 predicted proteins | sample 2_5taG_FD_94451 | JGI IMG/M metagenome (GOLD analysis project Ga0134091, IMG submission 94451) | Switchgrass degrading microbial communities from high solid loading bioreactors in New Hampshire, USA - 2_5_20_6_A2 metaG | ecosystem: Engineered > Bioreactor > Semi-continuous > Anaerobic >...
GCTCCTTCATATCCTTGTGCTCTCCTAGCACCAAATTCCATAACTGGCCTATTTTGAGCAGCTCTTACTATTCTATTGGCTTTAGTTGCAATGAGGCTTTGGTGATTTATGGTTAGAAGCACCATGGTTTCAACAATTTGAGCTTGTACTATAGGACCTTTTACAATGACCAAAGGTTCACCTGGGAATATAGGGGTTCCTTCAGGAATGGCCCAAACATCACATTCAAATTTGAAATTTGCCAAATAATCTAAGAAGTCTTCACTAAATATTTTTTTGGATCTAAAGTATTCAATGTCCTCTTGGGAGAACTTCAAATTTTTTAAAAACTCTATTAGCTGTTCCACTCCTGCCATTATAGCAAAACCGCCATTATCAGGAATGGATCTAAAAAACATATCAAAACAGGCAACTACATCTTTCATGCCGCTTTCAAAATATCCATTAGCCATAGTGAATTCGTAGAAGTCTGATAGCATACTTAAATTCTTCTTTTCTTTCCAATCAATATTATTCATTACTTGATATCTCCTTTTTCATAATTGTCTTATTTGTTTATAATTATATCTTATAATTTATAAAATTCAACGCAATTCTGCATAAAATTAAACGCACCTGGTTAGGCGCGTTTAATTTTAAGGTATATGAAATTTGGAAGGGATTAGTTATCTAATATTTTTTCACCTTTTTCAGTAATTATTATGGTATTTAATGGAACCTTGTTACATAAACTTGCAAAGGCACAACCGTTACATTTATGACTACAATCCTTTGTGTTTTCTATTTTAATGTATCCCATACTGTATAGTTGAGAAAAGGCCTGTTCTACTACATCCTCTGTTGTATTTAGATTTTTAGCTATTTTAGATTTAGATATATATTTTTCATTTTTTATCATTTTCAAAATATCTTTTAACAATAAATCAGCTCCTTTATTAGCTCAAGCCTATTAAACGACCTACTTGATAAATAATAACTGATAATATCCAAGCCACTGCAAAGGAATATACTGCACTAAATAGTGTCCACTTATATGAATTGGTTTCCTTTTTTATAACTCCAAGGGTAGCAGCACATGGAGTATATAGCAAGGTCATTACCATAAAGGAAGCAGCGGATAGGGGGGTAAAAGCTGATTGTATAGCTTTAACAAGCTCCGTTCCTTCTTCAACACCAGCATATACCATTCCTAGAATAGCTACAACTGCTTCTTTTGCTGCTATTCCTGAGAATAAACCTACAGCTGCCTGCCAAGTTCCATATCCTGCTGGTTTAAATATTGGAGCAATTGCTGTTCCAATTCGTCCTAGTATACTGCTTTGGCTATAAGGTTCCACACCAATAGGAAGCATTGCTAGTACCCAAAGGATTGTAACTACTGCAAATATGGTAGTACCTGCTCTTTTTAGAAACTCAGAAACATTATCCCACATGTTTCTAAGCACATTTGATGCCGTTGGAATTCTGTAAGGAGGTAGTTCCATGATAAAGTAGGATGTTTCTCCTTTGAATAGGGTTTTGCTGAATATTTTAGCCATAATAAGCGCTACAACTATACCTAAAGCGTATAATAGGAAGAGAACTAATCCACCGTTGTCAGAGAAGAAAGCTGAGATAAATACAAGGTAAATTGGAATTCTTGCTCCGCAGGACATAAATGGATTGATCAATATGGCTATCATTTTATCCTTTTTGTTATCTAAAGTTCTGGTAGCCATAACTCCGGGCACATTACATCCAAATCCTATTATCATAGAAATAAATGTTTTTCCCTGTAATCCTAAACGTCTCATTAAGTTGTCCATTATATAGGCGGCTCTAGCCATATAACCTGAATCCTCTAATAAACCCATTAGAGTATACAACACTAATATAAGGGGAACAAATTCTATTACAGTCCCAATTCCTCCAAAGATACCATCTATAACAAAGGAAACTATCCAATCAGCTGCATTGATGGTTACTAAGAGTGATTCTATTTTTTCTCCTAGTATTTCGAGTCCACTACCTACAATTCCTCCAAGTAAATCCTGACCTATGGCAAAAGTCAATTGGAATACTATAAACATTATAAGTGCAAAAATAGGTAATCCAAAATACTTATGAGTAATTATGCTGTCAATTTTATCTGTTAGAGTGACTATGTTTTCTTTTGGCTTTCTTACAGCACTACTGGTTATGCTATTTATAAATTCATATCTTTTATCCACTATTTCTAATTCAAGATTTTCTAAGTTGTGCTTTGCTAACATGTCATCAAGACTGTTGTATGCTTCTTCATCTTTTTCCTTTATCATATTTAATATTTCTTTATCCCCTTCTAGGACTTTAATTGCAATCCATTGGCGAGAGTAGTCTAAATTTTTGTTTTCTAAAAATTTCTTTATGTTTTCTATTTCCTTATCTATATTCTGTCCATAGCTGATATGGGCCTTATAGTCCATATCCTTATTGATCAGTTCCACAGCCTTGCTTATTAGATTTTCAATGCCTTTCTTCTTTGATGCTACAGTAGGTATTACAGGAGCTCCCAATTTTTCTGATAGTGTTTTAATATCTATTTCTATATTCTTAGTTTCTGCTTCATCAATCATGTTTAATGCTACTACAACTTTAGTGCCCATTTCCAATAGTTGAGTAGTTAAGTATAGGTTTCTTTCGATATTAGTTGCATCTACTACATTGATAACTACATCTGGATTCCCACTGATAATATAGTTTCTAGCAATTATCTCATCTTCAGAAAAAGAGCCTAAGCTATAAATACCTGGTAAGTCTATAACAGTGTATATTTGGTCTTTAAATTTAAAATTTCCTTCCTTTTTTTCGACAGTTACTCCTGGCCAATTTCCTACTCTTTGGTTTGATCCAGTCAGAGCATTAAATAAGGTAGTCTTTCCGCAGTTGGGATTTCCTACGAGTGCTATAGTGTTCATATATGTCCTCCTTTAGTTTTCTACTAGTATTTTTTCTGCTAGACCTCTCCCTACAGCAATTTTATTTCCACATAGAGATACTATTATTGGTCCTATGTCGTTTTTTATGACTTTTACTTGGGCCCCTGAATTTAATCCCATTTCATATAATCTCTTAGTAGCCATAAATCCTGCAGATATCTTTTGAATTTTACAGTTTTCACCTGAATGAAGTTGAGCCAAAACTTTAGTATTCATAGAAGTTCCCCTTTCTATATCTATATAATGGCATTGATAATCACTATCAATTATATTTTTCTATTAATATAATAATACAAACTGTTTATAAAATCAATATAGTGGGAAAATATAATACAAAAATAGTTAAAAAATAATAAAAGGTGTTGCAATTGTTTTTGCTGATGGTATAATAATATTAAAACACTACCCCATGGGGTGGGGGGTATAGCTTGAAGGAGTTGATACAATGTCAGTGAAAAAAGCAACAATAGATGTACTTGGCATGACTTGTGCAGCCTGTTCTGCAAGAGTAGAAAAGGCATTGAATAAACAGAAGGGAGTTGTGGATGCTTCCGTAAATCTGCTCCAACAGAAGGCTAGCGTTGAATATAATAGTGACGAGATTAACATTGATGAATTAGTTAAAGCCATAGAGAAAACTGGATATGAAGTACCTACGGACCAGAGAACTTTACTAATAGAAGGCATGACCTGTGCAGCTTGTTCAGCAAGGGTTGAAAAGGCATTAAGCAAAATAGATGGAGTAATTAGATCCAATGTAAATCTATCTACTAATAAGGCTTTAGTTCAATTCTACTCAGGCTCTGTTTCAGATGAAACTCTGATAAAAGCAGTAGAAAAAGCTGGATATAAAGCTCAAGTTGAATATGAGAGGAACATAGACCGAGAAAAGGAATTGAGAGAGAAGGAGATAAAGTCCTTAAAGACTTCATTTATAATATCCTTAATATTCACTATACCTTTATTTTCAGCTATGTTCTTTCACATGGCAGGGATTCACAATATACTAACTAATGGATATTTCCAATTGCTATTAGCAACTCCAGTTCAGTTTATAGTAGGCTATAGATTTTACAAAGGTGCCTATAAGTCCTTAAGAGGCGGAGGAGCTAATATGGATGTACTGGTTGCCATGGGTACATCAGCAGCATATTTTTACAGCTTATATAATCTACTAGTAGGAGTTCATGAATACTATTTTGAAGCCTCAGCTGTGATCATAACATTGATACTACTAGGAAAGACTTTTGAAGCAATAGCAAAAGGAAGAACTTCTGAAGCCATCAAAAAGCTCATGGGACTACAGCCAAAAACAGCTAGAGTAATTAAAGATGGAATAGAAAAGGATATACCTATAGAAGAAGTTCAAATTGAAGATATTATAGTCGTTAGACCAGGAGAAAGGGTTCCAGTTGATGGAGTTATTATAGAGGGTAATTCATCCATAGACGAGTCCATGATAACAGGAGAAAGCATTCCAGTGGATAAATCTGTTGGGGATGAAGTAATAGGAGCTACTATAAATAAATTTGGGTCCTTTAAGTTCCAAGCAACTAAGGTAGGAAAGGATACAGTGCTATCCCAAATAGTGAAAATGGTTGAGGAAGCTCAAGGGTCTAAAGCCCCTGTTCAAAGGCTTGCTGATAAGATATCAGGTATATTTGTTCCTATAGTCATAGGCATTGCATTAGTAACATTTTTAATATATTACCTAGTAGTTGGAGATTTTAATATAGGCTTAATAAATGCAGTAGCAGTTTTAGTAATTGCATGTCCTTGTGCCTTGGGATTGGCGACTCCTACTGCTATAATGGTAGGGACAGGCAAGGGAGCAGAAAATGGAATACTATTTAAATCTGGGGAGCATTTAGAAAGAGCCCATGAGATGAAAGCTATAGTATTTGATAAAACAGGAACTATCACAAAAGGAGAACCAGAGGTTACAGATATAATTCCTGTTGGCAATATGGATAGGGACGAACTTCTTAAACTGGCTGCAACTGTTGAGAAAACTTCAGAACATCCGTTAGGGCAAGCCATAGTAAAGAAGGCTGAAGAGAACCTTCTTATGATAGAAAAAGCAGAGGAATTTACTGCCATACCTGGAAAGGGGATCAAAGCAGGTTTTGGTAATAAAACCATATATGTAGGAAATAGAAGGCTTATGGAAGAAGAAAACATGGATGTAAAATCCTTGGAGGAAAGACTATCCCAATTGGAGGAAGAAGGCAAAACCGCTATGATTGTAGCAGTGGATGGAAATATAGAGGGAATAATAGCAGTGGCAGACAGGATTAAGGATAGTTCTAAAGAAGCCATTGAAAAACTAATCAAAATGGGACTTGAAGTGTATATGATAACCGGAGACAATGAAAGAACTGCCAGAGCTATAGGGGAGCAAGTAGGAATAGAAAATATACTGGCAGAAGTATTGCCGGAAAATAAAGCAGAAGTAGTAGAAAGCATAAAGGCTAAAGGCAAAAAAGTTGGTATGGTAGGAGATGGTATCAACGATGCTCCAGCATTGGCTGCTGCAGATGTGGGATTTGCTATAGGAACAGGTACTGATGTGGCAATAGAAGCAGCTGATGTAACTCTCATGAGAGGAGACTTAATGAGCATTGTAACAGCTATAAGGCTAAGCCATAGAACCATGAGAGCCATAAAGCAAAACCTATTCTGGGCCTTTTTCTATAATACAATAGGTATACCTTTTGCAGCTTTAGGCTTTTTAAACCCAATGATAGCAGGAGCAGCTATGGCTTTTAGTTCAGTATCTGTAGTTACTAACTCTTTAAGATTAAGAAAGTTTAAATAGATTAAGAAAGTTTAAACAAAATTTAAAGGAGGTATAAATATGAAAAAGATTATGTTAGTTGAAGGAATGTCATGTCAACACTGTGTAATGGCAGTAACAAAAGCATTAAAATCATTAGAAGGAGTAACAGATGTAAAGGTTAATTTAGAGGCTAAAAAGGTAGAGGTAGAAGGAGAAAATTTAATAGACCAATCCTTAAAAGAAGCAGTAGAAGATGCAGGTTATGATGTGATGGAAATAAAATAACAGTAGGTGATATTATGGATAACTGTAAAAGCTGTGGAAAGGAAAAGGCAGCTTTAAAACTAAAAACTGTAAGAGGACAAATAGATGGCATACTAAAGATGATTGAAGAAGATAGATATTGTGTGGATATATCTACTCAGATACTATCTGCTATGGCACTGTTAAAGAAAGCTAATATTGATGTGTTGGGTTCTCATATAAGAACCTGCGTAAAAAATGCCATATTGGAAGATGAAGCACAAGGAGAAGAGAAGATTCAGGAGATAATTGAAATAATAGACAAGTATATAAGGTAATAATGCAGTTGAGTTTCCATTAATTTTATATTTATGGAAACTCAACTTTTAATATAAGGGATTATAAGATTGGTCAGTTCTTTAATTAGGGATATTTCCTTAGTAGTGCAACGGGATAGTAATTTAATTAAATCTTTTAAATCATTATTTTCAGTTGGCTTATAATCATCACAGGATTCCAATGCGAAATGTCCCATGTTATGTAAAAAATTATTAATATGTTTAACACTGCCAAATAATATGTAATCAACAGGAACATGAAGAATACTAGTAATTCTTATCAAAATTTCCAAGCTCATTCTTCTATCTCCACGTTCAATTTGACCTAGATAGTATGGAGATATTTCTAGAAGCTCAGCAAATTTTTCTCTAGATAGATTTAGATTTTCTCTTTCGTTTCTAATTCTACATCCTATTTCCTTATAATTTAACTTTTTTTCCATATATTTCACATCCTTATAATTTAATTTATTACCACTATCATAAATAATAAATATGCTAATTGCATAAAAATACTGTTGACATATAGCACAGAACAGGATATTTTATAATATAAAAACATTTTTAGTTAAAGTTTTATGAATAAAAGATATAGAACTAGAACAGTGAATATAACTATTGTTTTAGTTCCTTTGAGCACTTTAGCAAAAGGAAAGATTGTTTCCAAATGATAGATAATACTATGGAGAAATGGTATTTATTATTGAAGGTAATTGTATTCTTGTAAAATCATTGTATCACATAGGCTCAAAATCCTCAACTTTCACTTGAATTAGGTAAATTTTTATTATGAGGAGGAACTATCTTGAAGAGAGATATTTCTATCATTAAAAATGAGATCAACAGGCTTAGGGATCTCCTGAATAAGATGTTGGAATCCCCGAAAAAAGACAAAACTAAGATATTAGAAATAAGCCATGAACTAGATGGATACATACTAAAATATTACGAAGCCATAGCAGATGACATTGAAGAATAATATGATAATTACTAAGTCGTTGATTTTTCATGGGCAAAAAATTATAATAAGAAATAAGGTCAGTAATAGTCAAATCAAGAGATAGAATTAGAGGTGGTCGAATATGGAGTATAAGGATTATTATAAGATATTAGGAGTCAGCAAAAGTGCAAGTAAAGAAGAAATAAAAAGAGCATATAGAAAGCTAGCAAAGAAATACCATCCTGATTTAAATCCAGGTAACAAGGAATTTCAGGAAAAGTTCAAGGATATAAATGAAGCCTACGAAGTATTAAGCGATGACAACAAAAGAAGGCAATATGATGCTTTTGGCAGTGCCCATAATTTTACCCATGGTCAAAACTTCGACCCTTCTCAGTTTGGTTTTGAAAACTTTGGAAATGGATATAGATACACATATACTACAAGTGGAGGAGAAAACTTCAGCGATTTCTTCAAGATGTTTTTTGGTGGCAGTGATTTTAATTTTAAAGACTTATTTGGTGGCAGAATGAATGAAAAATCTAGGCCATCCTATGAGACGGAAATATTTATAACTTTAGAAGAAGGTTACAATGGAACTACAAAAAAGATTTCCTTGAGAATTGGAAATGAGGATAAATATTTGTCGGTAAAGGTTCCAAAAGGAATATTGCCCGGGAAAAAAATAAAAATTAAAGGCGAAAAAGCGGGAATTAACGGGGATGTTTATTTGAAGGTTAATTTTATAAAAGAAGAAGATAGAAAATTGGAAGGTTTAGATATATATGTGAAGAAAGACATATACCCTTGGGATGCTGTTTTTGGAACAAAAGTTGTTGTAGAAACTCTGAATGGAAAAATCAAAGTTTCAATACCAGAAAACATAGTAGGAGGAAAGAAAATAAGGATTCCTGGCAAAGGGTATAGGGATATGGAAGGAAATAAGGGGGATTTATATATTATAGCCAACATAGTTAATCCACCTAAATTAACAGAAAAACAGAAAAAATTATATGAGCAGTTAAAGGAGACCATGAATTAACCCTTTGCAGATTATCACAGTTTTCCAGACCTGAATATTGAAATCAATAATAGTATACCTGCAAACCCTGCACTTAAATATCCTAATATTCCTATAGCTGATATGCCGTAAATTTTTAAGCCTACATTGGCATTTATTACTAAAGAGGAACTTACTAATAGCCCTGCTACTATTATTGCTATTGTAAGCCTATTGACCATCTTGTTAATATTATTAAAAGTTTCGTCTATGTTACTGAGATCCATATATAACTTTAGACGTCCTTGGGTCATTGAATTTAATAATTCCATAAACTTATTAGGAAGTTTAATTGTTGATTTAGCAGATGAGTATAATAGAGTGATAAGTTGATTAACGTCTATGTTTTTCAACTTATCTGCCATTATCTTATCCTTAAAGTAAGGTACAGCTACATCCATTAAGGTTATACTCTCGTCTATTTTAGATATTACAGCTTGGAGGGTTACTATGCCTTTTGCAAGGAGTATGATATCATGGGACATGCTTATGTTGTTGCTTTTTGCAATAAGCACCACTTCTTCAAAGATTTTAGGCAATTCCAGATTCATAATAGATTGATTAGCGTAGGTGTTGTAGAATTTTGTTATATCCTTATATAGTTTATCCTCATCTATAGAACCTTTTCTAATGCCAATGGAAAGAAGAGAATTGACCATTAAATCAATGTTGTTAGTAGCAACCCCTTCTAGTAGTTGGCTGAGCTTTCTTCTAAGGTTTGGAGTTAGCTTTCCCATTAGACCAAAATCCAAATATCCAATGGTATTGTTGTGAATTAACAGATTCCCTGGATGAGGATCCGCATGGAAAAATCCATCTTCAAAGACTTGTTTAAAGTAGTTATATATTATCTTGACTGCTATATCTCGAGTATCGTATCCTTCTTCTTTAAGCTTGTTTACATTATCGATCTTTATTCCAGATATGTAATCCATAACTAATATCTTGTCAGTACAGTATTTCTCATATACCATGGGACAGGTCAAGAACTTTACATCCTTATTGTTTTCTGAAAATCTCTTTATGTTATTCATCTCTTCTAGGAAATTCAGTTCCTTTATGGCTGCTTCCGTTAAATCGTCTACAACCTTTTTTATATCTATGATCTCTCTTGTGGTGGATGTTAGGTTTATGAAAGGCACTAGCTTTTTTAGTATTCTTATATCTGATAACATCTTTTCCTTTACAAAAGGCCTTTGGACTTTTACTGCTACCTTTTCTCCAGTTTTAAGTGTAGCCTTGAATACTTCTGAAAGAGACGCTGATGCAACAGGAATTGTATCAAACTCCATGAATATTTCATCTATAGAGCTGTTGAGTTCAGATTCTATTACTTCTTTCATTATGCTAAATTCTTCAGGTCTAACATCATCCTGAAGCTTCTGCAGTTCGCTTATATATTCTAAAGGTAATATATCTGCCCTTGTGGATAGAATTTGCCCAATTTTAATAAAAGATGGGCCTAACTCCTCTAGAGCCAGTCTCAGCTTTTTTGGATTTGCTAGTTCGCTTTTAATTCCGTGCTTAACAAACACGGAAACTATTTCTCTTAATCTCCTATTTTTATAGTTATCAATCATATTAATAAGCCATCTTGAACTTCAAGATGGCTAATTCCCCCCATATAATTTTTTCTCTAAAGCTTCGATTCTTGCGGTTAGATTATCTACATCTGTTTTAGCTGCAAGGTTTAAGCTGTCTATGTATTCCTTGACCTTTGATTCCATACTGGGCTGGTTGTTATCCATAACTCTTTTTAGCTCTTCATTTAATTGTCTTCCTTGATCTACTGTAATCTGACCTTTTTGGACTAGCTCCTTTACAAGGGCATTGGTTTTTTCATAGGTAAGGGATAAGGTACCTATACCTGCTAAAAATATCTTTTTAAAAAGGTCTTCCATTATAATACCTCCTTATTAGGTTAAGATATCAAGCAAGAGTCCCTTTATATCGTCTAATCTTCTTAGAATTTTTAGCCTGTTAGTTTCAACATTTAGGAAATCCTTAGTCAGTTCATCCAATTCATTATCTACTCTTTTTACCAAAGAATATACCCTATGACGTCCTCTTCTATCCAGTGAATTTTCTTTATAAAATATATGGGAATTTTTTACAGTTACATTCAAGAATTCTTTTACCAATCTTTTATATTCTACTAAATCTTCAATAAATAAGCTGTCTTTTAATTTAGAGGATTGAGCTTCTATCTTATCATATAATATTTTCAGTTCTTCTCTAATATGCTCTTCTTTTATATTTTCCAACTTGCTTTTAAAGGACTCCTGGATGGCTTTTTTATTGTCAACTTTTACATTATTATTGACAATTTGCGTATTATTAATGCCAATTTTATCTATTTTCACCGAGGTTTCACCCTTTCTTCTCTTTCTATTATATATTATCGGATGAATAAATGAAAAACTATATTTTACTCAAAAAAATAATCCACAGGTCGATATAATATATGAAAAAAATTGGAGTTGATGTTATGGAACTGATGAGTACAAATCTCAAGGAAAATGTTATAGATTCATATGCAATAAAGCCTAACCTTTTTTATGATGTGGAAGGCATTTTAGTGGAAAAGGACGGGAAAAATGTTAAGATTGAAAAGAATATAGATCACATGAAAGTGACCTATTCATTAAGGCTAATAGATGAAATAGATGCTAATATAGGAGAAAAAGTATCCATCTCTAAAGATAACATATCCTCCATGAAGATCAACAGGCAGAAGGAAAAAACAAATATAAATGTAAATGAAACCATCAAAAAGCTAGGATTGGAGGATACAGAAGAGGTTAGGAATACAATAGAAAACCTAATGGAAAAGGGTATTCCTATAAACAGAGAAAACATAGAGTCCTTTTTAGCCTCCAAAGAGTATTTAAAAGAAATAGTGGAAAATTTAGATTTTGATACCTGTATTAAGCTTATTGAAAGAAATATAGACTTAAAAGAAGATTCTCTACAGAAAATTGTGAGAGCCTTAAAGGAAATAAAGGATGCAAGAAAGAGTTCCATAAAAGACCTTATGAAACTTACCAGAAAGCTAACCTATAAGGAAGCTCAAAGCATAGCAGAAGATATATACAACAGAAAAATGGGTAAAGACGTCTATGATGCTATTATAGCTTTACATAAGGAAAAGATACCAGTAAATAAGGAGAATATTGAAAGAGTATTAGAAGTAATAAATAAGCTCTACGATTTAAAGGATTGTAATGACGAGGTATTTGTAAAGGTATTAGTAGAAGAAGTACCCGTTAATATTGAAACTCTATATAAGTTCAAGTACTCGTACAAAAATGGCAAAATGGATGAAAACATAACTGGCTCTCTATATGAGCAGTTTACTGTTGTGAAAGAGCCTTCCATAGAGGACATACTCAATATACTAGAGGATTTTAACATAGTTAATAGCCAGGAGAATATCCAACTAGCGAGGGAGTTTTTATTAGCTGGAGTGAAAATTAACGGAGATGATTTTGAAAAGATTAAGGCTATGAAACGAGACTTAAAAGAGCTCATTGCTATAGCTAACAAGGACAATATGGCAAGGATTATAAAAGAAGGGGTTGACCCTCTAAAGGAAGATATAACAGCCTTAGTAAAAAGGATTAAAGATATAAATTCAAATGGAGATACAGACTCTTCAGATATAGATAATATACTTAAGGATTTGGAGAATTTAAATAGTATTACTGATAGGGAACTGTTGGAGCTGATAAGAAGTGGAGAGGATTTTAAGATAGAGAACTTAAAGAAAATTGTTGAAACAGGAGTCAGTACAAATGGCAGTTTTGAAAACAATACCATAGAGAAGGCTATAACCCTATCTAACATATTCAATACTCTTGGAAATTTGAGCTCAGAAACTATTGCTTTAGCATCCAAAAGGTATGAGTATATATCCTTAAACAATCTATATAGTTGCCATATGGACCTATCCAATGGAGTAGAACAAAGAGTTACTGCCATAAGCCAAATTCAGGAAAATCTCATAAGACAGGAATATTTGAACATAAGAAATAACACCACCATAAATCTCATAAAGGAGAGCATTAAGGATAAGGTTTCAATAGAAAATATGCCATTGGATCAGTTAAACGAATATATAGATAAGAAGGTATTGAAGTATAGAGAAACTCAAAAGTTCTTAAGTGAAATAAGCCATCTTAGAGGAAGGGAAAGTTCTTTAATACCAGTGGTTATGAAAAATGGGCTCAATATGTCAATTAAGGAGCTTGTTAATATAAACTCCATGTTTAATGGAGGAAAGGGCATAGGAGATGTATTCAATAATTTGGCTAAAGAAAAGGATGGCTATGAAGAAGACCTAAGGGAAGGAATAAGCGTATTGGAGGATAAAATAAAGGAGTTTACCAAATCCTTAAAAGAAAGAAAGGATCAAGTTCAAAAAGAGTATAAGGAAGTTTTACAAGCTTTTGAAGAACTGGCTAATTCTTTTGACTCAAATAAAGAAGAACATGATTCCCATAGGGAAGATATAAGGGAATACATGAAACTTCAAAATAGCATTTCTAAGAATGATTTGATTCTTCAACTGCCCGTATCCTTAGGAAGTGGATATGGCAATGTAAACCTGATAATTCCCAATATATCCAAGGGAATAGATGAGAACAACATGACCTTTTACCTTAGCTTAAATACTGATAAACTTGGACAAACTAAGTTTAATCTTAAGGTGAAAGATAAAAAGGTTTATGTGGAGTTTAACACTGATAACTACCAGAAGATATTGGATAATAAGGACATTTTGGAAAATGGATTGGATAGACTAGGATATAGTCTAGAGAAAATAGAACTAGCGGATATTAGGTGAGCATATGAAAATTAGATTGGTTTCACAAAATCAGATAAAGAAGGCTTATACAAAAAGAAATATACCTACATCCAATGATTCTGAAAATAGTTTTTCTATGGACAAGCTGGAGAAGCTTCCAAAGGAATTGTTTCAAATAATAGGAGAAACTTTATCTTTTATCGAGTACGTAAACAATAAGGAGGATGATGTATATGAGAATAAATAACAATATACCAGCTTTGAATACTCACAGGATGCTGGGAATAACCAATAGTGCATTGGAAAAAACATTAGAAAGACTATCATCAGGTAAGAGAATAAACAGGGCTGCTGATGATGCAGCAGGACTAGCCATATCTCAAAAGATGGAGGCTCAAATAAGGGGACTCAAACAAGCCTCTAGAAATTCCCTAGATGGCATATCCTTAATTCAAACAGCAGAAGGAGCCTTAAATGAAGTCCATGCAATGCTTCAGAGAATGAGAGAGTTAGCTGTACAGGGAGCAAATGGCATATATGATGATAAGGATTTAAGTGCAATAGCTGATGAATTAAAGGAATTGACAGAGCAGATAGATAAGATAGCTAGAGATACAGAATTTAATGGAATAACTTTGTTAAAGGGAGAATTGTATTCAGGGGATACAAGTGGCAAGTTAAGACTTCAAATAGGTGCAAATAATAATCAATATATTGATATTGATATGAAGGAAATTAATATAACAGTTACAAGCGGAAATAGCGGATTGAAATTATTGGGAGATATAATTGAGAATGATGGTGATAATTTTATAATCGCTTCAGGTTTAAATTCAACTAAATTTGAGAGTGCTATTTCTACTTATGATGAAGCACTACAACAAGTGGCATCTCATCGTTCAAAACTTGGAGCTTTACAAAACCGTCTGGAGCATACCATTAGAAATTTGGACAATACCACTGAGAATTTGACAGCTGCTAAATCTAGAATTGAAGATGCTGATATGGCATTGGAAATGTCAGATTTTGTTAAGTATAGCATACTTCAACAAGCTGGTACATCTATGTTATCAAAAGCAAATCAGCTGCCACAGTCAGTACTTCAGCTACTTCAACAATAGGAGTGATTTAAATGGACAATATTACTGAACTAGAGAAGAGAATTGCAACAACCAACGATGCAGGATTGATTGCCATGCTCTTTGAGAGGCTTATGGATAACTTCAACAGCTGTAAAGCAGCAATAAACAGTGGAGATTATGAAGGAGTTAAGGAATTAAATGACCATTCTAGAGATATTTTAAATGAGTTGATATTCCAATTTAGCGGCAATGATGATGTATCCATAGCCATAAGGGAGATAAGCCTCTATATAAATAAACAGATAACCGAAGGACAGATAAAAAAAGATGTTTCCATATTTGATAATTGCATAAGGATTTTAACTCCTCTATTGGAAGGGTTTAAAGAATTGGAGATAAAAGATGTCCCTAAAGCTGTAACGGGAATTACATACGGAAAAGGAGCTTTAGGAGAATACACTATAACAGAAAGTAGGAGTTTTAAAGGATAGACAAAAAAGCTGTGGTTTTACCACAGCTTTATTTCATATGTAACCGTGCACCCAGCCTTGTCGCCTACTCCCAAGCGGTACCTAAACAGCCAGCTCGGAACAGGCGCCCCTGCGGCACACAGAAGTGTCTACTTACCGCTGCTTCCTCCCGGACCTGACGGGGTTCATAGATTTCTGTTGCGCAGGACCCATTCGTCAACACCGCTTATCCAGGGCAGACCTTAAGATATAGACGCCGCAACTGGGCTTCGATCCTGCTATAGCGGGTTGCAGGTTACAGGGCACCGCTACCTCCCCATCTAGCACGGCAAAAATTATAATGGCGGAGAGAGAGGGATTCGAACCCTCGATACCCGTATTATGGGTATACACGATTTCCAGTCGTGCGCCTTCGACCAGCTCAGCCATCTCTCCGCGGTCTAAAATTTATAAAATATTTGATTTCTACTACAGATTTATATTATACTTTAAATTAAACGATATGTCAACTAATTAAATTAATTAGTTAAAAATGGTTGCTGATGATATGTTTGTTCATTACAATTTGGGTATTATAAGATTAATATTATTATTAAGGAGTGATTGAAATGACACCTCATAACAGTGCAAAGAAAGGGGATATTGCTGAAACCATATTGTTACCAGGAGATCCACTTAGAGCAAAATTCATAGCAGAAAATTTTCTTGATAATCCAGTACAGTTCAACGCTGTGAGGAATATGTTTGGATACACTGGTACATATAAAGGAAAACCTATTTCAGTAATGGGAACAGGTATGGGGATGCCATCTATTGGAATATATTCCTACGAACTGATACATTTCTATGGAGTAAAAAATCTCATAAGGGTAGGTTCTTGTGGAGCTTATTCTGATAAGCTAGACCTTTATGACATAATACTTGCTATGGGAGCATGTACTAACTCCAATTACGCAAGTCAATTTGAACTACCAGGCACATATTCAGCAATAGCTTCTTGGGATCTTCTATATAAAGCAAAACAAGTAGCTGATGAAAAGAACATTCCTGTAGTAGTAGGAAATGTACTATCAAGTGATACTTTCTATACTCCAGAAAAGGATTTGCCAAAGAAATGGTCCAGTATGAATGTAATTGCTGTTGAAATGGAAGCCTATGCTCTATACTGCAATGCTGCTTATGCAGGTGTAAATGCCCTTGCAATACTAACAGTATCCGATTCACTAGTTACTAAGAAGGAAACTACTCCTGAAGAGAGGGAGAAGAACTTTACAAAGATGATGGAAATAGCTTTAGAGTTAGGTTAAGGCTGGTTATTAACCAGCCTTTTATAATTCATAGCTTTCACCAGGAGATAATATGATTGTTTCACTGAACTTGTTCTTTTCCTTAAACTCATTGGGATCCGCTTTTATAACTGGGAAAGTGTCATAGTGCATAGGTATTGTAACCTTAGGCTTAATGAATTCAACAGCTCTTACTGCATCATCTATGTCCATGGTATAGTTGCCTCCAATGGGGATTAGAGCCACGTCTATGTTTTCTACTTCTAACAGTTTCATGTCCATAGTAAGTCCTGTATCCCCTGCATGGTATACTTTCTTGCCATTTACTTCTATGACAAATCCGCAAGGGTTGCCCCCTTCCAATGTGCCTTCTTCAGTTTGTATTCCTGAACCATGGAGAGCTGGAGTGAATTTAACAGTTCCAAAATGGAATTTGTGCCTTCCACCTATATGCATAGCATGAACTTTTAAGCCTTTTCCAGATAGATAAGTACATATTTCTGCATTGGAGATGACTAATGCATCATTTTCTTTTGCAAGAGCTACAGCATCTCCTAAGTGATCTCCATGTCCATGGGATACAAATATATGGGTCAATCCTTTTATATCTTTTGCTTTCACTGGGCACTGATGATTTCCGGTAATAAATGGGTCGATTATGGCTTTAAAATCACCTTCTTCTAGGATGAAAACTGAATGACCTAAAAAGGTAAGCTTCATTATGTATCAACCTCCCACTTTTATTATATACAATATACCCAAAATGGATTTGAAATACAAGTTTTCATGGAAACATTGATGTAATTATACTATACTTTTGGTATAATATATATTACTAATAAATATGAGGATGGTATTCATGTATCAGGCATTATATAGGCAATATAGACCTAAGACCTTTGACGAAATATTAGGACAAGAACATATTACTACTACGTTAAAGAATCAGATTAAATCGGGAAATATTGGCCATGCATATCTCTTTTCCGGTACGAGAGGTACTGGAAAGACTTCTACTGCCAAGATATTTTCCAGAGCAGTGAACTGTCTAAATCCTATTGATGGGAATCCCTGCAATGAATGTGAAATATGCAAAGGCATATTAGATGAGTCCATAATGGATGTTATAGAAATGGATGCTGCAAGCAATAGGAAGATAGAAGACATTAGAGAGTTAAAAGATAAGGTCATATATCCTCCTGCAAAAGCAAAGTACAAGATATACATCATTGACGAAGTTCACATGCTTACAACTCAGGCCTTTAATGCTCTCTTAAAGACCCTAGAGGAGCCCCCTAAGCATTTGATATTTATATTAGCTACCACAGAACTGCAAAAATTACCTCAAACAATTCTCTCAAGGTGTCAGAGATTTGATTTTAAGAGGATAACCTCTAAGGACATTGTAGCAAACATGAAGAGGATAGTAGATAGGCTGAATATTAAAGTTGATGAGAAAGTGCTGAGATTAATTGCCAAAAACTCTGATGGAGCCATGAGAGATGCATTAAGCCTACTAGACCAGTGTATATCCTATAAGACAGAAGAGCTGACCTACGAGGATGCTTTAAATATTCTAGGAATAGCCAACAACGATTTAGTATTTCAGCTGGTAGATGACATAAAGAATAAGGACTTGGAAGGCACTTTGCTTAAAATAGACAATATTATACAGGAAGGTAAGGATATAAGCCAATTTATAAAGGATTTAATATACCACTATAGGAATTTATTGATTGTAAAGACTTCAAGGAATCCTGTAGATGTAATGGACATGGACGAAGAAATGGTAAATAGATTTAAGGAACAATCCCAGGATATATCTTTGGATTTCATACTCAGATCTTTGGATATATTAACCAGTAGCGAAAGCCAAGTGGCTTGGTCAACACAACCTAGGATAATACTTGAAATGGCAGCAATAAAAATGATAAATTTAGAAAAGAACATGAGCTTGGAAGATAGGATAAAGAAACTGGAAGCTATTATAAATACTGGCCAAATACCAGTTAAAAAAATACAAGCTCAATCAGAAGTAAATATTCAAGTTCCTAAAGAGAAGAAGGAAGAAAAGAGTAAAGATGCTGTCAACATAGATGTTCATAAGGAAGAAAAGTTAGCTGTAGAACCTGTTGAAATAGAAGATGATGGTAAGGAAATTTCACTAGAGGATATACGAAACCACTGGGAGAAGATATTGAAAATTGTAAAGGAACATGATATTAGAACCAATGCTTTTTTAAGGGAAGGAAAACCCATTTCCTTATCCCAAGGCAGTTTAGTAGTTGGATACAGAGATGGATATGGATTTCATAAAGAAGCCATGGAAAGGCCAAAGAATAAGGAATTAGCAGAAAAAGTCATATCCAGCTACTTTAATAAAAACATAAGGATAAAATTCACCATGGAAGATGAAAAAGTAAAACATGACTTTAATGATAAAGATAATATAATAGAAGATGTAACAGAATTTTTTGGCCAAGATATTGTTGATATAGAATAACATTTAAGAAAGGAGAATTTATATGGCAAAAGGTAAATTCCCAATGATGGGTGGAAATATGGGCAATATGATGAAACAAGTGCAAAAGATGCAAAAACAGATGGAAGAATTACAAAAACAATTGGATCAAATGGAAGTAGAAGCAAGCGCTGGTGGTGGAGTTGTAACTTGTAAAGCCAATGGAAAGAAAGAGATTGTATCTATAAAAATAGATGAATCAGCAGTAGATCCAGAAGATGTGGAAATGTTAGAGGATTTAATAGTAGCTGCTGTAAATGAAGCATTGAGAAGTGCAGAAGACATGGTGGCAAAGGAAATGGCTAAACTCACTGGAGGTATGAATATACCAGGATTGTTCTAAACGAAAGGTTGAGATAAATGGATTATTATGTATTACCTATAGCAAACTTAATTGAGCAGCTTTCAAAACTTCCTGGGATAGGAAGGAAAACTGCTCAAAGACTGGCTTTTTATATTTTAGAGATGGATAATATAGAAGCAGAAAGGCTAGCAAGTTCAATTAAAGAAGCAAAAGAAAAGATTCATTACTGTAAAATATGCAACAACTTAACAGATGAAGAGATTTGCAGTATATGTAACGATAGTAGAAGAGATAGATCTGTAATCTGTGTAGTAGAAGGCGCCAAAGATGTAATAGCCATGGAAAAAACTAAGGAGTATAAGGGGCTCTATCATGTTCTTCATGGAGTCATATCTCCCATGGAAAATATAGGTCCCAACGACATAAAGATAAAAGAATTATTAGACAGGTTAAAGGATGGCGAAACTAAAGAAGTAATAATAGCCACCAATCCTACAGTAGAGGGAGAAGCTACTGCTTTGTATATTGCAAAACTGCTAAAACCACTAGATATTAAAACTACCAGAATAGCCTATGGAATTCCCGTAGGTGGAGATTTAGAATACTATGATGAAGTAACCCTATCAAAAGCTATGGAAAACAGAAGGGAATTGTAGAGGAAGATATTAACTGTCTACATCAAATAAACTCCTATCATTTTGCAAATTATCGATAGGAAGAAAATAAAGTTCTTTTAGGAAACATGGTTTATTAGGGAGAAGAAAAGCCCAGTAGGCCATGTTTTTTTATGTATTAGTTTTAAGGGATAAGGAACAAGGAATAAGGCTAAAAGCCAGAAAAATCAATGGATTAGAAGATTGAATGGAAAAGAAAATGGAATGAAAAATGGGTAA
>Ga0134091_1001332_pt1 | contig 19648 bp, 17 predicted proteins | sample 2_5taG_FD_94451 | JGI IMG/M metagenome (GOLD analysis project Ga0134091, IMG submission 94451) | Switchgrass degrading microbial communities from high solid loading bioreactors in New Hampshire, USA - 2_5_20_6_A2 metaG | ecosystem: Engineered > Bioreactor > Semi-continuous > Anaerobic >...
CCATCGCTCTCGGCATTGTAACAGGAGTATTCAATACTTTGCTGTATTTCATCCTTAAAGTCATAAACAATTAAACCGGCAGCGGCTATTATCAATATTACAGCAGCATATATAAAAATTTTCCTATACCGTTTCATCAGCTGTTGCTTCCTCCTCTGCGGTGCAAACCTTATTTGCAAGAATTAAGTAAACTGCCGTATTCATCATTCCATTTAACAAATATTGATTTGTCGGCTTTTTTACCACCATACCAATATCTGTTGAATACTTGGGTAAATTCAGCCATGATATCATGAATTTCAGGCCTATTATCCTTTATCTCAAGTAAATATTGCTTGTTTGTTTTTGCCTTGTTTATTCTGATTATATTCAAATCGTTCAAACGGATTAAAAGGGATATATACAAAAATCTTAACGCCTGGGTATAATCTCCGCTATTGTAATAATCGAAAGCCTTTCTATAGACTTCATCAGCATCTTTCAATATATTCAGAAGAAGTGCATCTTCTTCCTGCTTTACCTTTCGTGAGTATGTAAACCTTTTTGAAATCAAATATACGACCAGCACAATAATTACCAGTATAATCACAATTGCAATAATCTGAAATAAAACCAAGACTTCCCTAGATACCTTTGAACCGCTAAAAACTTTTAGAAGCCTATCGGTCACATTCATTTTTTCCCAAATACTCTTTAAAAACTCAATAAATTTATCATGCAATATTTCAAGCAAACTTTCGGCTTCAGTTTTTTCACCGAACTCTCCGGAATTCAAAATCTTTAAAAGTTTTTTTCTAATTTCCTCTTCACTGTCAGGACCATAGGCTTTTACATTATCGGCATACAAAACAGCCATACCGATAATTGCCAGTACATTAAAAAATATTTTTCTTAATACCTTACCTTCAACCGATCTACCCATTAACTAATTCTCCATCTCCCGCTTTTTCATTTTCAATCAGTTTTCTCATTTTTATTTCCAAGTCCAGTCCCTCTTTTTGAATCTTCATGTTAATAAACAGTATAGTTATAAATACCAGAACAAAAGGCTCTGCTATTGCAGAACACATTTGTGAAAAAGCATCGACAATAATATATAAAGTATTGTTTACTAAAGCTAATATCATTGCAGCACCAATAAGCAAGGAATTAAACAGATAATACAGCAAAAATGCAAAAACACCTGAAAAGGCTATATGCCAAAACTTACCTTTAGTAAGGTAAAAACTCCTTCGAATACTTTCCGATATCGATTTATCCTCTATAACAATTATATGGGCTCCAAATATCAGTTTAACAGCAAAAAAGCCGACGGCAAACAATACTCCCAGTAAAACAAAAAGTACCAGTAAAACAACTGTTACAGCCAATAAAACCGGAGGCAAATACAAAGTAAAAGCCACCACAACCGGAGCTATAACAACCAATACGGCAACACTAACAGAAACTATATAGGCAGTTGCAAGAATAAGTACAAATATAACGGCATTTCCCATCATTTTTGGCATAAACTTAAAACAATCTTTTATAAGCGTCTTGACATCGGTCAATGAATTGACCTTAACTTCACCGCTTATTACATAATCATATATCATTTTTATTACCGCAGCATTCAACACAAGTTTGAAAGTAATCGAATACACCATCTGAAGCATACCCAATAACGATGCCAGAGTACTGTTTATAAACGGTGAATCGGATAAATATCTTTCAGCCATTTCGGGAGAATATACTCCTTTAAATAAATTTCTGTATATGTTGAAAATATCAGTTAGATTATTATCTAAAAAAACGTTTGTTATTATTGAATAAAATACAGTCCAAGGGATATACAAAACAAGAGACAACAGGACAATACCTTTGAAATTCTGTTTAAAGGCTTCAACAGAATAATCCAGGACATCCCCAATATTCATAGGTTTTAAATGGTTTCCAACTTGGCTCATAACAACCTCACATCTTGCAGTTATTAATTTAAAGTATCATATTTTGTTAATTCTTTCAATATATCGAATATCTCCAAATTTAGCAAAAATCTTAATATCTTATGAAACCATAATCAATTTCTAGTCTATCATAATTCTATTATTTCTACCATATAGCACAAACAAAAACTTATATATTGTAACACTGCAATTTTCCGCTCGACACAATAAAGCTATATAAATAGGGTGGATTAAAAACAATCCACCCAAACTATAACTGATACTTTTCCAACTTTTTTTGTTAATATGAGTTCAAATATAAACAAATAGCCAATAATCGAAAAAATCATGCTTTACCCAAAGTAAACCAGCTTCTAAGCATCCTTACAAAAATATGACCTATATTAATTTTTTCTACATCCCTGTCAGCTACAATATCAACCCGGCAAATCTCATTATCTTCGATTTTATATATGATTTCTCCAACTTTTTGCTCAGCCTTCACTGGTGCTGTTATATCCTCACTCAAACTCACCTGGCGAACTATCTTTGTCTTCTGTCCTCTCGGGAGCAGAACTTTTACATCATTTCCTATAACCGCACCTGCTTTTGAAACTGTTCCCTTTTTAACACTGATATCAGATATCAGCTCGCCTTTCTTATTAATTTCGACCGATTCATAATTGGCAAATCCGTAATCGAGAAGTTTCCTGGTTTCCGCAAACCTTGTATTTGAATCCGGTTCACCCAATACTACCGAGATCAATCTCATATTATTACGAGACGCCGTAGCCGCAAGACAAAATCCTGCAGCATTTGTAAACCCTGTCTTTAACCCATCACAGTTATTGTAAAACCTTACAAGTTTATTGGTATTTACCAACTGAAACTCACCGTTTCTGAAGGAATCCATATAAATAGAAGTATATTCCAATATTTTAGGATGCTTGGTTATAAGTTCCCTTGACATCAAAGCTATATCATAGGCACTGCTGTAGTGATCCACATCCGTAAGCCCGGTACAGTCCTTAAACTGTGTGTTTTTCATACCAAGCTCTGCAGCCTTTTCATTCATCAATACTACAAAGGCCTCTTCACTTCCGGCTACAAGCTCTGCCAAAGATACCGTAACATCGTTAGACGAATGCAGTGCAACAGCTTTTAAAGCATCATGTACCGAATACTGCTCTCCGGGTTCAATATATGCCTGGGACCCTCCCATTCCCGAAGCATATTCGGAAGCAGTAACCGTATCCTGTAAACTTATCTTTCCCGAATCAATGGCTTCCATAACCAAAAGCATCGACATAATTTTGGTTACACTGGCAATGGGAAGTCTTTCATGACTGTTGTTCTCCAGCAAGACCTGCCCCGTTGATGCATCCATCAAAATGTAAGATTTTGCTTTAAGTTCTGAAACGTTGGCACTGGCCATTATTTTTTCAACAGTAGCCGGATTATAAACCGGCTTTTCTTCAATTGCAAAAGCAATGCCGGAATATATATTAACCACAAGGCATATAATTATTAAATATCCCAATAACCCCTTACCTCTCAATTAATATTCCCCCCAATCAGTTTTCATTAGTAGATTACTATGCTGAAAACCGATTGTATATGCCACTTGTTTTTATTCGCTATTCAATATAGGAGAGGATTAAAGGTCTTTGGGGTTCAACTGAATCACCCAGTATCAGGCTATTTTTCAAAGCTTCTAGAGCCTGATTTATTTTTTCGGTATCATCGGAATAAAGGGTTGCTATTAATTCTCCTTTTTTTACAAACATTCCTGTTTTCTTAAAAAGCTTTATACCGGCCGAATAATCTATAGCACTTTCCTTTGTTTCCCTGCCGGCGCCTAAAATCATCGATGAAATACCCAACATATCGGTTCTGATCTTTTTTATATAGCAATCCTGTGGCGAAATAAACTCATACATATGTTTCGGCTTTTTGAAAAGATCATAATTTTCTATGACATCAGTTATTCCGCCCTGTCTTTCTATCATTTGGGCAAATTTTTCTAGTGCCTGTCCATTCTCCAGCACCTCTCTTACTCTTTGCTTACAGTAACTTTCATCCCCTATTCCTGCAAGTTCCAGCATTTTGGCTGCCAAACATAAGGAAACTTCTTCAAGGTCTTTTGGTCCATTTCCTTTTAAGGTATCAATAGCTTCAATAACCTCAAGAGAATTGCCGATGGCATTTCCAAGCGGAATATCCATATCTGTAACAGCAGCAACAGTTTTTTTGCCAAGATTATTCCCTATCTTTACCATACAACGGGCCAGTTCTTCTGACTTTTCCAAGGTTTTCATAAAGGCTCCGCTGCCGGTCTTTACATCAAGGACAATTCTATCGGCCCCACAGGCAATCTTTTTGCTCATTATACTGCTTGCAATCAAAGGAATACTGTTAACTGTGGCTGTAACATCTCTAAGGGCATATATCTTCTTGTCAGCCGGTGCAAGGTTTCCGGTCTGTCCTGCCACTGAAATGCCAATTGTATTTACATTTTCTATAAATTCTTCCTTCGAAAGAGCAGTTCTAAATCCAGGAATCGACTCAAGCTTGTCTATTGTTCCACCTGTGTGCCCCAAACCCCTTCCGGACATTTTTGCCACCGGGACTCCACAGGCAGCTACAATCGGTCCTAAAACAAGAGTTGTCTTATCTCCAACCCCTCCGGTACTGTGTTTGTCCACTTTTACACCGTCAATAGCCGAAAGGTCTATTACATCCCCGGAATTAGCCATAATTTCAGTTAAATCCGCAGTTTCCCTTTCACTCATCCCGTTCAAAAATATAGCCATAAGCAAAGCAGATCCTGATAATCAGGTATCAAATCATTGCAATAGTTATTTATAAAGTAACTGATTTCATCATAGCTCAATTCTTTTCCGTCACGCTTTTTTTCAATAACGTCATACATTCTCATATTTGACACATCCTTATTAATTACTTTATTTCGTTTAAAAAGCTTTTTCCCTGCAATTCACCGGTTATATTCAGGTAATGTGCTACCGTGGCTCCAACATCGCAAAAGGAACTTCTGGTACCCAGATTGATATTTTGCTTTATTCTTTTGCCATATACCAATAAAGGTACATGTTCCCGAGAATGGTCAGTACTTTCCGTTGTAGGATCGCAACCGTGATCTGCAGTTATAAACAAGATATCGTCATCCTTCAAAGCATTTATTATCTCAGGCAGTCTTCTGTCAAATTCCATCAAAGCCTTTGCATAGCCTTCCACATCATTTCTGTGCCCGTAAACCATGTCAAATTCCACTAGATTTGTAAACAAAATTCCTTCAAAATCGTCCTTAAGATACTCCAAAGTTTTGTCCACTCCATCATTATTATCTTTTGTGTGTACTGCATGGGTTATTCCCCGTCCTGCAAAAATATCCTCAATCTTACCTACCGCTCTTACATCCAGTCCCTTTTCCTTTGCGTAATCAAGAACAGTCTTTGCCAAAGGTTCCAACGAAAAGTCCTTTCTTCTCTCTGTTCTCTTATACTCTCCATTGCTGCCGATAAATGGTCTTGCAATTACTCTTCCTACCGCATGTTCTCCTTTCAAAATCTCCCGTGCTTTGGCACACATATCGTAGAGTTCTTCAATACCAATCACTTCTTCATGGGCAGCAATTTGAAAAACACTGTCGGCAGAGGTATAAACTATAGGATATCCTGTCTTTACATGTTGATCACCTAACATCTTTATAATCTCTGTTCCTGAAGCAGCTATATTACCGATAGTCTTTTTATTTATAGCCTTTTCAAAGGCTTCTATTACCTCTTTCGGAAATCCGTCAGGATAAACAGGAAAAGGTCTTTCAACAACAATCCCCGAAATTTCCCAATGTCCTGTTGTGGTATCTTTTCCGGCGGACCTTTCAGCCATTCTTCCAAAACATCCTCTCGGATTGTCAACCTTCCTGATACCTTTCATATTGTCAATATTGCCTAGTCCCAACTCTTCAAGATTGGGAAGGGAAAAATCCCTTACGCAAGCTGCAATATTTCCCAAAGTATTGCTCCCTTTATCTCCGTACTTATCTGCATCGGGTAGTTCTCCCATTCCTACACTGTCCAAAACAACTATTACAGCTCTTTTCATTTTGTATCTCTCCTTATTAAAATGATTATTTTGAAACATAACACCAACTTTTACCCATGTATTTTCCTTATTAAAACAACTTTATCGAATATATAAAAAAGTAAGATATTACTATCTTACTTTCTATAAACCATTTCAATTCCCCTTTACTGCTATTAACTTAATTATTGCAAAATAATAAGTAATTGTCTATAATTAAACCAGCAAAAGTTTTGCCAGTAGATGCGCTTTCAAAATTATTTATCTCATTTTTTCTGTTGAAATTGCCAACATCTTTGACTTTTCCTTAAACTATCCTTTTATGCTCTCGGATGAGTTTTTTTATAAACTTCTCTGATTCTGTTCTTGGCAATTTGAGCATAAACTTGGGTTGATGAAATATCCGAATGTCCTAACATTTCTTGTAATGATTTCAAATCGGCACCGTTTTCCAAAAGATGTGCTGCAAAGGAATGCCTCAATGTATGCGGGGTTATATCCTTATTTATCTTTGCCTGATTTTTATATTGCTTAATTATTTTCCAAAAACCTTGTCTTGTAAGTCTTTTACCGTTCACATTAACAAACAGAGCTTTTTCATCACTTCTCTGAATCAACAGATTCCTTGATTTGGTCAAGTATTCATTTAAAGCTTGAATCGACGCAGACCCTATTGGAACCATTCTTTCTTTGTTTCCCTTATTGCATCTTATAAATCCCATATCAAGATTTACATCGGATACATTAAGGCATATCAGTTCTGAAACCCTTATTCCTGTAGCATACAACAGTTCAAGCATTGCTTTGTCTCTATATCCTTTAAGATCATCGCATTTTGGTTGTTCAAGCAAAAGTTCTACTTCTTTTGTCGAAAGAATCTGAGGTAATTTCTTTTCAACTTTAGGCGATTCCAGATCCTCTGTCGGATCACTGTTAATTACACCGTTTTTGGTTAAGAACTGGTAGAAAGATCTTATTGATGCAAGGTTTCTAGATATTGTAGAAGTTGCACGTCCCTTTTTTTGTAAATGCAGGAGGTAAGCGATTACAGTAGTTTTATTGGTATTTGTAATATTATGTATTTTCATTTCGTTCAAATATGTTATGTACTGTTCAATATCCCTCCTGTACGACTGTAAGGTGTTTAGTGACAAACGCTTATCCTTCTCCAAAAAGGTAAGAAATTTCAAAACCAAATCTTCCATTTTTTACCCTACTTCCTCTCTTCTTAAAAAATAATATATATAAAGACATAAACTATTATCATTTCCAATACTATAAATCCTTACTATTATACAAGAATTTTAGCTCCTTGTACAATATTTTCCACGTAACCTAAAATAGTTCGGATTATTGTCTAATTTTTTACAGTGATTTTTGTGCAATAAATACAAATATATGCTATATCAAATTATAACCACATTCCTATATGTATTGTCAACACTTTATTCCATTATTATACATTGTATACGAAATTTATGTAAAAAATAATTTTACTTTTATCCTTTGCAAATACTGGAAATTTTATTTTTGACTTATGTTAATTCAAATATAAAATCTAAAGTACATTTGACGTAATTATTCTGATACATACAGGAGTGATATAGGATTCAACCAATATGCCTCCAAATATAAAACATGAGAAAAACGCTGTAGTAAGGCAATATTCCAAAAAACTTGTTTTTAAACTCTCTTTACTCATCCGCTTATCGGAACGGTTTCTTATTATATTAAGCGAGAAATTAACGCCATTTACTCCCAGTGCTATAATACATGGTATAATTATTATCTCTTTCGGTACAATGCTAAATAGAGTAAAAATTACACCTTTAAATCCCATTAAATCAATTATAAACCCCGATGTAAAACCTGTTATAAAGCCTCTCACACCAATGAAAAAATATATAAGAGGAATTCCTATTATTGTGACTCCAAGTGCCCACATGATTCCGACAAACCTTATATTATCAATAAGGGAAATTCGCAGTATTTCATTGCTGTCAACCCTCTGATTTTCAAAAAGCTCCAAAAAGCCTTGAAAATAATTGGTTAGCTCTGTTTTCTGTATCGAACTTAAACCGTTAACAGTAAAAGCTCCTGCTGACACTCCTGTCACAAATGCTAAAAACAATAGCAAATAAGTTTTTTTATTTTTATTTATGTGTTCTGCCATTAAATTATGTATCTTTGATATCACCTTTATCCCCTCTTAAATCGGTGTATTTTCAGTATTAAATTTTCATTTCTTCTTGTATCTTCTTCCAAACTGTAACTTGCATTATCTTTCATTAGTTAAAATCTCAGTTAATGATAGAGATTTGGTAAATTATATCAAATCGCATATTAAATGATAATAAGTTACCGGAAATATTCAGAAATCACCTTATTTACTTAATCCTAATAAATTCTATGACGATAAAAATAAAAAAATTACAATACAAATTAATGTATTGTAAACTTTACTCAAATGAAAAGAAAAGATGTGATTCTAAGAAATCCATTTGTTTTTTGAAAGGTATATAATTTATATTTTTATCTCACCTTTTATTAGCTTCTCGGCCAGTAAAATTCCAATTATAGTTTTTGCATCGGTTATTTCTTTTTTCAGGATCATATCAATAAGTGTACTGACAGGATATTTCTCTGCTGAAATAAATTCATCTTCATCGGCACAGGATTCGCCCTGTTGCAAATCCCTTGCCACATACATATACAACACTTCATTTGAAAAACCCGGTGCACTGTGTATGTTTATCAAATGCTTAATATTCTTAGTTTCAAGTCCCGTCTCTTCTTTTAGTTCCCTTACAGCACAATTAAGCGGGTCTTCTCCTTTATCCAGCTTTCCGGCGGGAATTTCTAATGATTCCTGATCAATAGGTTTTCTATATTGCCTTACCATATATATTTGTCCGTCTTCCGTCAATGGAATTACAACCGATGCTCCGGGGTGAATTACAACATCCCGGGTTGCTTCCTTCCCGTTTGGGAGCAGTACACTCCATAGCTCCACACCTATGAAATTTCCCTGATATACATGCTTTTTAGATAAAGTCTTTTCTTCATAATTCATATCAATGCCTCCATTTATGATCTGTTCTTTTTTATTTCACCGGTTGCTAACAAGTCACATCTGTTATTGTATTCATTATCCGAATGTCCCTTGACTTTTATCCACTTTATTTTATGTATGTTGCTTAGCCGGTCAAGTTCTTTCCATAACTCTGCATTTTTTACCTCTTCCTTGCTGGAATTTTTCCAGCCGTTTATTTTCCAATTTTCTACCCAATTCTGATTAAAAGCGTTTACCAGGTACGCGCTGTCACTGTAAAGTTCTACTTCACAAGGTTCTTTCAGCATTTTTAATGCTTCAATGGCAGCTTTAAGTTCCATCCTGTTATTGGTAGTATCTTTTTCAAAGCCTGATATTTCTTTTTCAGCTTCTCCATATTTTAATATGGCGCCCCATCCTCCATCTCCCGGGTTACCGGAACAAGCGCCGTCTGTGTAAATAATAACTTTTTTCATAGGTACTCCTCTTACTCAAATTTTTTTCCTATCTCCCTGGCTTTTTTAGTGCATTCGTTCATGGCTTCAATTACAGCATACCGGAATTTATTCTTTTCCAAAGTACTTACTGCTTCAATAGTTGTACCGGCCGGTGAACATACCATGTCTTTCAGTTCGCCAGGATGCTTATTAGTCTCGAGTACCATCTTTGCAGAGCCAAGTACCGCCTGAGCTGCCAATTTATACGACAAGTTCCTGGGTATTCCCGACAACACCGCCGCATCGGCCATAGCCTCTATGAACATAAAAATATATGCAGGACTGCTGCTGGTAAGAGCTGTAACTTCACTCATTAATTTCTCATCAAGCAACTCTGCCTTACCGAAACATGAAAATAGCTTCATTACACATTCCAGCTCGCCCTTTTCTATACTGCTGTCCGGTGAAACAAGTGTCATACCCTCTCCTACCAATGCAGGCGTATTAGGCATTGTGCGAATAACCTTTTTATCCTCGCCTATTATCCTTTTATAAAACTTTATCGGAACACCGACAGCAACCGACACAAGAATTTTACCAGCATTAAACGAATCTTTGCACTCTTTAAGTACAGTTTCTAGTATATTGGGCTTTACAGCAAGTATTACAATATCACTTTTTTCAACTACTTCTCTTCCACTTTCCAAAATGCTTACCCCGGTTTCTTCTTTAAGTTTTTCAAGTCTTTCCCTGTCTACATCGTAAACGTATATTCGGTCAGTATTCACAATATTGGATTGGGCTATACTTTTTATCATTGCATATCCCATATTTCCTGCACCAATAAATCCTATTGCTTTATCCATATTATCCTCCTTAAGTTAAATATATTTTGCCAAGCTTTTATAAAAGCTATCACTTTTCTTTAAACATATTTCTCTAAATATAATATCATAATTTCCGCAATGCAAATAAATAAATTCTAATTTTAATATGTTTCTGAAAATTATAATTTAATTCATTCAATCATCGAAAGAAATTTTTCTTTTTCAAATAAGAAGGTCTTATTTTTTTAATTTTATAAAAAAACCCCATTGACATAAATTTAATCTTGTTGTATACTATAAAAGCGCCGAAGGGGAGTAGTTCAATTGGTAGAGCAACGGTCTCCAAAACCGTGAGCTGCGGGTTCGAGTCCTGTCTCCCCTGCCAGATATAAAAGCCATGGTTATAACCATGGCTTTTGTATTATAATCTTTCATCAGGATTTCAATAATATCCTTTTATATTCCTTTTGATCATATGTTTGAAAGTTCTATATTTATGTTTTCCTCAATTCTTTTTTCAATCTCGGCTTCAGTTTCGTTATAATCCAGATAAGCCTCATTGCTCAAAATTCTGACCGGCAGAAAAATTTTGAATGTGGAACCTACTCCGACTTCACTTTCCACTTCAATCCTTCCATCATGCATTTCCACAAAGGATTTCACCAAAGCCAATCCTATTCCGGTACCCTCATGTACTCTGGTCAGGGAATTATCAACTTGCTTAAACCTTTCGAAAATCAGACTAAATTTGTCTTTAGGTATACCAATGCCGGTATCGGATACAGTTATTAAAACTTCAGTTTTCTTGTTACAAACATTTACTTTTATCTGTCCGCCTTCCTCTGTAAACTTGATTGCATTGGACAAAAGATTCAGAATGATTCTCTCAATTTTGTCCACATCACAGGCAGTAACAATCTCTTCAGTATCGGTATCGAACATTAAGTTGATTTGTCGGTTTCTTGTATAGGACCACACCGACATTGTAACTTTCTCAACAATTCTCACAATATTGCAGTTTCGAAACCTAAGCTTTTCACATCCCGATTCTATTTTAGATATTTCAAGAAGATTGTTTGCAGTCTTCAAAAGCTTGTAAGAATTATTTTTCATTATTGAAATATATTTGTTCAACTTCTCTTTATCAATTTTCACACTGGAATTGGAATCGGGCAACGACTCCATAATTTTCAAAGTACAGAGAATAATGCTGAGAGGTGTCCTAAACTCATGGGACAAATTAACTATATAGTCGGTTTTCAGCTTATCCATCTCTGTTACTTCCTGCAAAAGTCTCTTGCTCTCGTCAACACTGTGCTTCATCTCTTCAAACTCTTTTCTTTGCGTTATATCCCTTATTACACTTAAGAACACGGTTTTATTATCAATATTATATGAAGTTGTGATAACTTCAATACAAAAATCTTGACTGTCCCTTCGCAATATTTCTTCAAATATAATGGGAAATTCGCAATTATCCGCTTCACTCATCTTTAATTTATATTCATTAAAATTATTCTCATCAAGCAGTTCATACAAACTTTTTGAAAGTACCTCAGAATTGTCTTCAAACCCAAACAACTCTACTCCTGCTTTATTAACAAACAGAATTTTTTCTCTATCATGTAAAAGTACTGCATCGGGCATAAATTCCAAAAGATTTCTGTATCTTTCTTCACTTTTCCTCAACAATTCTTCAATTCTCATACATTCCTTAACTTCATGCATAAGACTTTTATTTACCGCTTCAAGTTCAATAGTTTTTTGTTCCAGTTCTCTGTTTTTTCTGTCCAGTTCCCTGAACAAAATTGATATAGGTTTAATTATAACTCCTATAGATACCGCCTTATAAATCACGCAAAGGGAAAAAAATCTCAACATATGTGCCAATATCGTTGCCAAATCGGTAACCTGCTGAGCTGATACAAATAACACCTCTGACAGCAATCTTAAAACTATATACGAGAAAACATAAACAAACAAATTTTCTCCAAAATTATGCCTCTTTTTGTAGCAGATAAACAATAAAAAAGTATACAAACATAAAAGAATGAATTCACACAGTATCTTGAAAGGTGATGAATCGGCATTATCGTAAGCACACTGAGGAAATATGCCAAAGTATATTGTTGAAAGCAAAAATATTGAAACCACAGTATAGGGTATAAGTAATCTTTTACTGCTTAGATTCTTCTTTATGGTATCAGCTGGTATAACCAGCATTACCAAAAGAGCTATAGCATCAAGGAATTTGCCTATAACCGAAATTTGGACCGATAAATCATAGCTGTCTGACGAAAGAATATTTATACCGGCATAAGAAAAAACATGGAATATCTGAAAAATACTTGTAAATAAAAACAATGCGCCCAAGTACAAATAAATGCCGTTTTTCATAATCCTGGAGCTGTGATATACCGCTATTGCGACTCCAAAACCGATAAAAATTCCTAAAATCTCTATCAATGAATGGAAAAACAGATAGTTTTTCAATCCAATATATAAGTAAAGCAGAACAATCGCAGAAGAAATTACAATCTTTTTCCAAATGCACAAATTTTCTCTCTGAACCAGTTTTAACTCAAGCCCCGCAATATTTCCTTTCTCATGCTTAACTTGCATTTGATCCCCCCCAAATCAATAAATTGCAAAGGTAATTAAAAGAGCTACTCCAAATTGTCTATTTTTATAATTTTCAATACTAATCGACGCAAAATCGTCTTTTTCATCATAATTCGTGTTTAAATCCATTATACAGGAATAATTTTAATTATTACAATAATAATTCAATATAATTTTTGCATTGTCAATAGAATTAATAATTTATATTATTAGCTGTTTTTTCAAATAAAGCCGTTTTTCTCCTCCTCATTTCCAGCATGTCGACAAAAGCTTCGAGCCTGGTTTTATATCCTTCCTCGCCGGTCATTTCATCAACAATCAAAGTCATAACCGGAATTTTATATTTCCTCTGCACCTCGATAAGGACATTTTGTGCAATTATTTCGGGCATACAAGTAAACGGATAAATCTGAATAACACCGTCATATTTCCTTTTTGTAGCTATTACAGAAGCCCCTATTGTTTGAATTCCATGTCCGCCAATATCGTCAGTATTAATAAATTCTTTTCCTGCAGCAAGCAATTTGTCTTTTATTTTGACAGGCAGATTATTTATTATAAAATGATTCAGTATCCACTTGCTTATACCCAAAAAATTATGTACCTCTATCCCCATGTTCCCTAGCTTCTTCTCAATCTCAAAATTTATTCCGGGATGTGATGCAGCATATATTTCTCCAACAATTGCAACCTTTAGAGTTTTTCTTTTCCGATCAACAGGTATATCATTGAGCTGTTTCCCTGCAGATTTTATTGCATAGGTTATATTTCTGTAACCATGCGCTTTTTGAACATTTTTTTGAAATTCGGAAATAATTCTATCGGTATCTCCTCTGTTAATTTCACGGCATCTCGTATATCCTGCCAATCTGTTAAGGTTGTCCACTAAAAAAACCGTTCTGGTTGCATATAATATCCCCTTCAGTATATCGAAAGCACTTTTTCCTTCCGTCAAAGGACTAATTATCTCCAGAATACCTTTTACTGTCATATTGGTAGTGTCAAGGCACACAAATTTTACATCGTAATTCAGATTTTCAACTATTTTTGAAAGAAGGTCTCCATAGTAGCCGAATCTGCACTGTCCCTTTCCGCCTCCAAAGAGTATAAAGTCTGCTCCGTTTCTGATTCCGTAAATAAGGTCCCCCAATATTGTTTTAAAAGGCAAACAAGCAAACTCGGGTGAATTTGCCACACCCAGTTCCATTGTCTCTTTTGTATTCAAAGGAGGTACGACATACTCTATTCCAACAGTATCTAACAATACTTTTATAGGTACATACATATTTCCCATATGTGGAAAAGTTATCTTCATATACTCATCACCCTAACATATCTATAAATGCTTCAAGTCTTGTATCAAAACCCGCTTCTCCGGTATGTTCGTCAACAGTAAGTTTAAGTATGGGAAGTCTTTGATTTTTTGATTTAATATCAAGTTCAATAAATTCCATTATAAAAGCATCCAATCCGCATGCAAATGGTGTAAGGTATATAATTCCCTTCACTCTTTCATCCTTTGCACAGGTAAAAGCACTTCCCAAAATCTCAAAGCCTATATCCCAAAAAGTTTTTCCCTGGTATGGATGTGCATTTCTCCTTTTTGTCTCATAATCGATATCCCATGGTGTAAAAACTTCAATGTTTCTTCTTTCAAGTTTTTCAATAAGTCGCATACTTATGAATTTGTCATAGAGCATATAGGGATGTCCAAGTAAGATAATCACGTTTTTATTATCAATTGCTTTTTTCACGTTTGCCTTATTTTTTTCAGTCATTAACTGTGCATGGCTTTCCCAAGTCGCATTAAATGCTTTCAACACCTTCTCAGGGTCTATTTTTAAAGTTTGAGCCAATTTTAAAAGGCTTCCTTTTGTCTCGTCGCGACAAGAGTTCATGTTTATTTTTATCTCCAAAATCTTAATTTGATTACCCAAATTAACCTTTATCATATCCGGAAGACCGCACAATTTAGGACATGTATATTCATTTTTTTGGGTACTTTGATACCTGGGTATGAAAATATAATCAACCTTATCTTTAAGGCTCATCACATGCCCGTGAAAAACTTTCACAGGAAGGCATGTCTCATTGCTGCAGCATTTTATTCCGTCATCCATTATCTTCCGGTTGGTGTCTTGAGACAAAATTACCTCAAAGCCCAGAATTTTAAAGAATACTTCCCATACTGAACCGTATTCAAAAAAAAACATACCTTTTGGTATTCCTATAGTTGCCATTATCTGAACCTCTTTAATGATAAAATTTTATATCTGCATAAATCAAGTCAACACTGTCATCATGAATATTGATCCATTGAAAACTCAATTTTTCAAACATAACTTAATACAATACTTCGTGCAATTAATCTATTTTAGCATGAAAAAAATACTGTAAATGGGCAGAATTAATCCTGCTAATGCAATAATTACTATTGCAATGGCACCTGTCCTGTTTTTTCTATCCCAAGTCCATTTGCCATAACTCAATGTTTTTATAAAAATCCACAAAAGAAATATAATCAACACAATCAAGTAAAAAGGTTTCATTATCAACCCTTCTTTCCCTAAATATTATTTATTGCCTCTTACTTCAGTAACTGTTCTTACAATAAGTCCCGGCCTTCTTATTGCTACATCTACTTCTACATCATAGGTTGCTTCTTTATATTTGGAAAGCCAGTCAAATTCCTGCCATTCTTGCCAAGTAAGAAACTTTCCTTTAATTGTATTACCAAAACCATTGGTATCTGTTTTAAATACTTTAGTACTTTTATCCAGATATTTGATTATTCCATCTTTTATATAAGCTTCCGTAGCACTTTGAAGAAATTTTAAATTTTCACCACTTTCACAATTGATTCCGCTTTGTACCGATAAAATATCTCCTTCAAGATGTACTTTCACGATGAGTTTCGGCTTATCACCTATCATTTCAACTTTCTTTTCAGTTAATCTGCTCCGCCTTAGCTGTAGAACAACAAGATCATCTTTCTTTATAGGATCCGGCATTGTGAAATACATCGAGTTAAATTTACCTTCAACCATAAGATTATACGAAGTTTCTTCACCGTCCAATTCTCCGACCATTTTTCCGCCGTCAAATATTGCCAGTCCCATTATCTCAATATTAAGACCACCCAGCTTTGGCAAATCACCTGCTTTAAAATCCCCTTCCAGCGGAAAGCTCCTGCCTTTCTCTTTGTAAGTTGAATTACTTAAATCAAACTCATCCGACGATTTATATTTACTTACATCAGCAAGGACCGCTACCGGCTGAATAGATGACCTTTCCGATTTGTTATAAAAATCTATAAGCTGCGTGTCAGTAGTAAACCCTGTATACCGATAAGCATCAAGTAATAATTCATAATACTTTGCCGGATTGGTCTCAAGCTTCGGTTTGACTGCATCGATGAATTCTTCCGCAGAACACCTTGACACAATGATACTTACATTTGGACGAAATTCCCTGTTTCTTATCATTGCATGTAAATACTTAGAAATACCTTCTTGTGCAATTTCTTGAGAAAAAACAATAACTTTTATATGGGAAAGGTTAATCTGTTTGCTTATAAAAGAATTAAGCATATTTAAACCCGAATATATGCTAGGTGTTTCAACAGCAATAACCGTCGAGCTGCTTTCTCCATCTCCCCCTCCTCCCGACTCTCCACCGGCTATATTTGTAGGAACTGCTATTTGCATAGTCATCCTCAATTCATTAGTACTGCCTTTATCAAATCCCAATGCTATAGGGTAAGCCATATCGTCGGGCTCCCTTTTGTCAAAACATCCGGTCAATATGATGCATTGCAAGATGACAATAAGAATAAAAGCAAAAATTCTATACTTTACCGCCACACTTATCACCACCTTTTTTTCTTATAACCAGATTTGCAATTATCAATACTGCAATCGGAACAACAAAAGTGACAATCCAGGCAAACCGCCTTACAATTTCCCCTTCTATTCTAACCGAAGACATTAAACTTTCCGGCCAAAAACATATAGTAAACAAGATTACTGCAACAGGAATAGCTAAAGGTTGGTAATATTCCAATTTGAATGTCTTTTTAATTACATACAACAATAAATACAAACCTGCACTTAAGTAAGAAAATGCAGCTAAAGTCCACATAAGAATGAATATAGATTCAATTCTTTGAAAGAATCTCCCGAAAACTACATATCTAGCCAAATGCAAATAAGGAATAAAATACTCGGTAGATGTCGGATAAGGCACTACCAGTATGTAAAGCAAGGTTCCTAAAGTCAATAAAATACCGGTAATTATTAGACTGTTGTATCCGATTTTTTTAAAGTCTTTTTTATTTCCTACAAAAGGGGTAATAAAAAATATTGAACTAAGAGCTGAATAAATTGATATTCTGGATATTTCTTTAACAAAAATTTTATCTATCCCAGTTCCAAATATAGGTAATAGATTTGTAGCATCCATGAAATGGATATTACCTAAAAAGACAATAAGAAGAGCCACAGCCGTAATTGGCAGAATAATTGCATTAATTCTCACAATGCTCTCAATACCCACATAGGAAGCTATAATCATTACTATAATAAAGAACATAATTACAAAGCTTAAAGGAGACTGATTTAAAGCAAATATTTTTATATCCTCCCCAAATATTCTTAACAAAACAGATAATATAAAAATGTAGTTTAATATAAAAATTATTCCGATTACCAAACGTCCAATGCTTCCCCCTGCAACCTGGGCAATATCAATTAAATCCTTGCCTTCGAATTTTGAATACAATTTTGAAATGAAGAAGAAGATAAGTAAGCTAATTATTAATGTATATAAAGGTATCATCCAGCCTGCCGGGCCGCCAGCTTCAGTCATTCTGCGCGGCAGTCCCAAAAATAGCTGCATACTCATAGCATTTACAATCATAAAAGTTGCTTCAACGTTACCGAAACGGATATCATTCAATTGAAAAACCTCCCCTCCATAATTTTTACTATAAGCAAATTTTATTTTTCTAATACAACTATTTATATTACTTCTTTTCGTCATTTTTCATCCACTTTATGCTGATTTCAGGTTGTTTTCTATTTTTCTTCACATTAAGATAATCTGCACGTTTTTCCTGTTTCCATATAGGTGCCCTAAAAATCTGGTCCGACATAGCTCCTTTTGTTACAGGACCTAAAGGAGATAAAAACGGAACACCGAATGATTTGGCTGCAGCCAGCCATATCCCCTGTAAATAAAGTCCTGCCGTTATTCCAAAAAAACCTGCAGTTGCACCGAGGAAAATATATGCAAACCTTAATACTCTGTACGCATACCCCAAACTGAAATTGGGAATTGCAAAAGAGCCTATACCTGTAACAGCCACTATAATAATCAGAATGGGACTTACAATATTTGCTGCAACAGCCGCCTGACCAAGTATTAAACCTCCGATTATACCCAGAGTAGGCCCAAGCGGTCCCGGTATTCTTACTCCGGCTTCCCTAATAAACTCAAAGGCAAATTCCATAATAAGTATTTCTACCAGTGAAGGAAAAGGTACCCTCTCCCTGGATGCTTCAATGGCAAACAAAAGATCTGTCGGAATCATCTCATGATGATAATTGGTTATTGCAACAAATAACCCGGGAAGCAATAGCGACATTGCTACGGCACACACCCTTATTATTCTAACTAAATTGGCATAGGGAAACCTAATATAGGAATCCTCCGACGAATGGAAAAGGTCAATATGGGTTGCAGGCATTACCAATGCAAATGGGCTTCCCTGGACAATAACCGCAACCTTGCCTTCAGTAAGCATGGCAGCAACCCTGTCAGGCCTTTCGGTAGCCATAATTTGCGGCACAGCCAGAAAAGAGTTATCTTCAATAAGTTGTTCCAACTCTCCCGAGTCAATCAGGTAGTCTATATCTACTCCATTAAGCCGTCTTCTAACCTCATCCACCAGGGAGTCATTTGCAATATCTTTTATATACATAAGGGCACATGGTGTTCTGCTTCGTTTGCCGACAGCTATATTTTCAACCACCAATGCAGCATCCTTTAAAATTTTTCTGATAAGACCTGTATTGGTCCTTAAAGATTCATTAAACCCTTCCTGAGGTCCGCGGATAACCATTTCGGTATTGGGCCGATCTATTCCACGGCCTTTCCATCCTTTTATATCTGCTGTAAAGGCTACATCAATACCGTCTATAAAAATACCGCAGCCTCCAAAATTTACATCACCAACAATTTCACTAAAATCTTCTACTATCTTTACCTGATTGTGAGGAAGCAAACGACTCTTTACAATTTCCTCAACATCGTATTCATCCTCTTTTATATCTAAATTAGACAGCAGCATTAACGGCTGCAAGATTGCCATATCCATTACATCTGTGTTTACCAGGCCGTCTATAAAAATAATACAAGCCGGAATGGTCTTGTCCTTTACGGTTATATGGAACTCCCTTATAACTACATCAGCACTAGCCGGTACAGTATATTTTTGCTTTAGGTATGCAATATTATCTGACAGTTTTTTACTAACTTTTGTCATTGAACTGACATCTTTTTGCTCTTCCTCTTTTTCTTTCTTTTCATTGTCTTCACATTCGCACTTTTCTTCCTTCTTGTTATCCTTTGCACCAATTTGCATAATAGGTGCAAACTGCGATTTTATACCTCTCTTTTTAG
>Ga0134091_1001338_pt1 | contig 19588 bp, 10 predicted proteins | sample 2_5taG_FD_94451 | JGI IMG/M metagenome (GOLD analysis project Ga0134091, IMG submission 94451) | Switchgrass degrading microbial communities from high solid loading bioreactors in New Hampshire, USA - 2_5_20_6_A2 metaG | ecosystem: Engineered > Bioreactor > Semi-continuous > Anaerobic >...
ACGTGTAATTGTAAGCCAGCTGGTTCGTTCTCCCGGCATTTACTATTCAATGGATCGCGACAAAACCGGTAAAAAGCTCTATTCAAACACAGTTATACCCAACAGGGGCGCATGGCTTGAGTATGAAACCGATTCCAACAATATAGTATACGTTAGGATTGACCGTACCAGGAAATTGCCCATAACAGTGTTGCTCAGAGCTCTGGGCTACGGCACTGACGCACAGCTTTTGCAGCTTTTCGGTGAAGACGAGAAGCTTCTGGCTACAATCCAGAAGGATAATACAAAGAGTGAAGAAGAAGGTTTGCTTGAAGTATACAAGCGCCTTCGTCCGGGCGAACCGCCAACTGTTGAAAGCGCAAGCGCACTTTTAACGGGTTTGTTTTTCGATCCTAAAAGATATGATCTGTCAAAGGTTGGCCGCTATAAATTTAATAAAAAGCTTGCTCTTGCTACAAGGATACGCAACCATATGGCAGCTGATGATATAGTTGACGGGCAGACCGGAGAAGTGCTTGTTGAGAAGGGCAATGTTATATCTAATGAAATAGCATGGCAGATTCAGAATTCAGGTATAAATGTTGTCCATCTGGATATTAACGGAAAGATAGTTAAGGTTATAGGCAACAACACCGTGGATATCCAGCCCTATATCAATTTCGACGCAGCCTCTGTCGGAATTACCGAAAAGGTAAGGTATGATGTCCTGCAGGAGATCCTTAAAGAGTACAGCGACGATGAAGACATAAAAAAAGCCATTATTGAAAACAAGGATCTGCTGATACCGAAAACCATTACAATAGAGGACATTATATCCTCGGTAAACTATATATTCGGACTTGACGACGGAATTGGCACCCTTGATGATATAGACCATTTAGGAAACAGAAGACTGCGTTCTGTAGGTGAACTGCTCCAGAACCAGTTCCGTATAGGGCTTGCAAGAATGGAGCGTGTTGTTCGCGAAAGAATGACAATACAGGATATTGACATCGTAACACCTCAGGCTCTTATTAATATACGTCCTGTAGCGGCAGCAATCAAGGAATTCTTTGGAAGTTCACAGCTTTCACAGTTTATGGATCAGACCAACCCTCTGTCCGAACTTACCCATAAACGCCGTCTGAGTGCTCTCGGTCCCGGTGGGTTGTCCCGTGAACGGGCAGGATTTGAAGTTCGTGACGTTCACCACTCCCACTATGGAAGAATGTGTCCGATAGAAACTCCTGAAGGCCCGAACATAGGTCTTATCAGCTCACTCAGCACATACGCGAGAATTAACGAGTATGGATTTATTGAGGCACCTTACAGAAAAGTTGACAAAGAGACCGGACGGGTTACTAATGAAGTATATTATATGACGGCAGACGAAGAAGACGGATATGTTGTTGCCGAAGCAAACGAACCCCTTGATGAGGAAGGGCGCTTCCTGAGAAAGAGGATAGGATGCCGTTACCAGGATGAAATCATAGAAGTTGCACCCGAGATGGTTGACTACATGGATGTATCACCTAAGCAGCTGGTTTCTGTTGCTACATCAATGATCCCGTTCCTTGAAAACGACGACGCAAACCGTGCATTGATGGGATCGAACATGCAGCGCCAGGCAGTTCCGCTTATCCGCACCGAAGCCCCTATTGTCGCAACCGGTATAGAACATAAGGCAGCAAAGGATTCAGGCGTTGTTATTCTTGCAAAGAACGACGGTGTCGTTGAAAGCGTAACAGCAACAGAGATAGTGATACGTCTTAGCAATGGCAAAAAGGATGTATACAGGTTATTGAAATATAAAAGATCAAACCAGGGAACATGCATCAACCAGAGGCCGATTGTCAAAAGAGGAGATACGGTCAAAGCCGGTGATGTAATAGCCGACGGGCCGTCAACAGACCAGGGCGAAATAGCCCTTGGAAGAAACGTTCTGATCGGGTTTATGACCTGGGAAGGATATAACTATGAGGATGCTGTTCTTATAAGTGAAGAACTGGTCCGCGACGATGTTTATACATCCATCCACATAGAAGAGTATGAATCAGAAGCCCGTGATACAAAACTTGGACCCGAAGAGATAACCAGGGATATTCCGAACGTCAGCGAAGACTCACTGAAGGATCTTGACGAGCGAGGAATCATACGTATTGGTGCGGAAGTACGCGCAGGAGATATACTGGTCGGAAAGGTAACACCTAAAGGAGAAACCGAGCTTACTGCCGAAGAAAGGCTGCTCCGTGCGATTTTCGGCGAAAAGGCCAGGGAAGTACGCGATACATCGTTAAGAATTCCTCACGGTGAATCAGGTATTGTTGTTGATGTTAAAGTTTTCTCACGCGATATGGGCGACGAGCTCCCACCCGGAGTAAACCAGCTGGTTCGCGTTTATGTTGCACAGAAAAGAAAGGTTTCTGTCGGAGATAAAATGGCAGGCCGCCATGGTAACAAGGGTGTTATTTCCAGGATTCTCCCGGTGGAAGATATGCCGTTCCTGCCCGATGGAACCCCGCTGCAGATTGTTCTGAACCCCCTGGGCGTTCCTTCCCGAATGAATATCGGTCAGGTATTGGAAGTACACTTGGGTTATGCAGCAAAAGCATTGGGATGGAAGGTTGCTACACCGGTATTTGACGGTGCATCCGAGATGGATGTTATCGAAACCCTGAAAAAAGCAGGATTGCCTGAGGACGGAAAGACAATTCTGTATGACGGCCGTACGGGTGAGCCTTTTGACAGCAGGGTTACCGTTGGTTACATGTATTACCTGAAGCTTGCTCACCTTGTTGACGACAAGATCCATGCCCGTTCTACCGGCCCGTACTCTCTGGTTACACAGCAGCCGTTGGGCGGTAAGGCTCAGTTCGGTGGCCAGCGTTTCGGAGAGATGGAAGTTTGGGCGTTGGAAGCTTACGGCGCAGCATACAGCTTGCAGGAATTGCTTACGGTTAAATCCGACGACGTGGTTGGCCGCGTAAAAACCTATGAAGCCATCGTAAAAGGTGAAAATGTACCCGAGCCGGGTATACCTGAGTCATTTAAAGTCCTGATAAAGGAATTGCAGAGCCTTGCTCTGGATGTCAAGGTATTTACCGAAGAACAGAATGAAATTGAGATTAAAGAATCTGTGGACGATGATTTTGACGATCTTGATGTAAATATCGAAGGGCGCGAGGATGAAGAACTTCCTCCTCTTGAAGATGATTATGATACGGATGATTTCATTGATGATGAATTCAACGTAGACAATGATCTTGACAGCCTTGACAGTGCTGATGAGTTGGACGAGGATGCTGTTGACAGATTATTCGCGATTGATGATGACGAAGATCTGCTCGACGATGATGACATATAGGAGGGTGACGAAGCGTGTTTGAATTAAAAGAATTTGAAGCAATACGGATTGGTTTGGCTTCCCCCGAAAAGATACGTGAATGGTCCCGTGGTGAAGTAAAGAAACCTGAAACAATAAACTACAGAACCCTTAAACCCGAAAGAGACGGTTTGTTCTGTGAGAGAATTTTTGGACCCACCAGGGACTGGGAATGCCACTGCGGCAAATACAAACGTATACGTTATAAAGGAATTGTGTGTGATCGATGCGGTGTTGAAGTTACCCGCTCAAAAGTAAGACGTGAGAGAATGGGCCATATAGAACTGGCAGCCCCTGTTTCCCATATATGGTATTTCAAAGGTATTCCGAGCCGTATGGGACTGTTGCTTGATATGTCACCGAGAGCTCTGGAGAAGGTATTATATTTTGCCTCTTATGTTGTTATCGATCCAGGACAGACTCCATTGTCCAAGAAACAGATCCTTAGTGAAAGGGAATACAGGGACAGTATAGAAAAATTCGGCAACAATTTTAGAGCCGGAATGGGAGCCGAAGCTATAAAAGAGCTTCTTGAGGAAATAGATCTTGATGCCCTGGCTAACGAGCTGAGGGCCGAACTTGAAGAAAGCACCGGTCAGAAGAGAATAAGAGCCATTAAAAGGCTTGAAGTTGTTGAGGCATTCCGTACCTCCGGAAACAAGCCTGAATGGATGATACTTGACGTTATACCCGTTATACCGCCCGAACTTAGACCTATGGTTCAGCTGGACGGTGGACGGTTTGCAACTTCAGATTTGAACGATTTGTACCGTCGTGTAATCAACAGAAACAACCGGCTTAAGAGATTGCTCGACTTAGGCGCACCTGAAATTATTGTGCGCAATGAGAAGAGAATGCTTCAGGAAGCGGTAGACGCTTTGATAGATAACGGCAGACGCGGTCGCCCTGTGACGGGTCCCGGCAACAGGCCCTTAAAATCACTTTCAGATATGCTTAAAGGTAAGCAGGGACGTTTCCGCCAGAACCTTCTGGGAAAACGTGTTGACTATTCAGGACGTTCTGTTATCGTCGTCGGCCCAGACCTTAAAATATGGCAGTGCGGTCTGCCTAAGGAAATGGCGCTCGAGCTGTTTAAGCCGTTTGTTATGAAGAGGTTGGTTGAAAAAGGATTCGCCCACAATATCAAGAGTGCGAAAAGAATGGTGGAACGTGTCCGCAACGAAGTATGGGACGTCTTGGAAGAAGTCATTAAAGAGCATCCTGTGCTGCTGAACCGTGCTCCTACGCTGCACCGCCTTGGTATTCAGGCATTTGAGCCCGTTCTTGTGGAAGGACGCGCCATAAGACTTCATCCTCTGGTATGTACTGCATACAATGCAGACTTTGACGGCGACCAGATGGCTGTTCACGTTCCGTTGTCGGCAGAAGCTCAGGCAGAAGCAAGATTTTTAATGCTTTCTGCAAACAACCTGTTGAAGCCCCAGGACGGAAAACCTGTAACAGTACCAACGCAGGACATGGTACTTGGAAGTTATTATCTGACCGTTGACAAGGAAAATGATCTGGGCGAGGGCAAGGTCTTTGGATCGCCGGAAGAAGCAATAATGGCGTATGACAATGGCTATGTATCACTGCACGCCAGAATAAAGGTAAGAATGACAAAAATTGTGGACGGTGTGAAGAAGTCCAAGCTTATTGAGACAACAGTCGGAAAACTGATATTTAATGAAGCTATACCGCAAAATCTCGGGTTTGTGGACAGAACAGATCCCGAAACAATGTTCAACCTTGAAGTGGATTTCCTTGTTGGAAAGAAGCAATTAAGCAAGATTATTGAACGCTGCATCAATGTTAACGGTGCACATAAAACTGCAATTGTACTGGACGAAATCAAAAAGCTCGGGTTTAAGTACTCAACAAAGGGCGCTATTACAATAGGCGTTTCGGATATGATCATACCCGAAATCAAGCAGAGATACCTTGAAGAAACCGATAAAAAGGTTGAAATGATTACAAAGCAATACCGTCGTGGACTGATAACAGAAGAAGAAAGAAAGAATGCAGTTATTAATGCATGGAATAAGACTACCGAAGATGTTAAGGATGCATTAATTGCCAGCATGGATAAGTTCAACCCGGTATTCATGATGTCGAACTCCGGGGCCCGCGGTAACATTAACCAGATCAGACAGCTTGCAGGTATGCGCGGACTTATGGCAGATACATCGGGTCATACCATTGAGATTCCTATTCGTTCAAATTTCCGTGAAGGTCTCAACGTTTTGGAATACTTCATATCCACCCACGGTGCAAGAAAAGGTCTGGCAGATACCGCGCTGAGAACTGCAGACTCCGGTTACTTAACCCGTCGTCTTGTAGATGTAAGCCAGGACGTAATAGTACGTGAAGAGGACTGCGGAACAGATGACGGAATTACGGTTTCTGCCATAATAAGCAGCGGTGAAAAGATAGAAGGTCTCGATGAACGCCTTACAGGAAGGTACGCTGCAGAGGATATTGTTGATCCGAACACAAATGAAGTTATTGTGAAGCATCACGAACTTATTGACGGAGATACGGCACAAAGAATAGCCAAATTGGGCATAAAGGAAGTAAAGATTCGCTCGGTACTGACATGCCGAACAAGGAACGGAGTTTGCTCAAAATGCTATGGCATAAACCTTGCAACAGGCGACAAGTGCAATGTCGGTGAAGCAGTAGGAATTATTGCGGCACAGTCAATAGGTGAACCAGGTACACAGCTGACCATGCGTACATTCCATACCGGTGGTGTTGCCGGAGAAGATATTACTCAAGGTCTTCCCCGCGTAGAAGAACTGTTTGAAGCAAGAAAACCGAAGGGACTTGCCATCATATCCGAAATTTCAGGTACCGTAGCGATCAGGGAAACCAAGAAGAAACGTGAAGTTGTTGTTACGAATGATTCGGGTGAAGCTCAAACCTATCTTATTCCGTATGGCTCCAGGTTAAAAGTAAGCGATGGCGAGTTCATCGAAGCCGGTGATGAGCTGACCGAAGGTTCGGTTAACCCGCACGATATTTTGAAGATCAAAGGCATACAGGCCGTACAGTCGTACTTGCTGCGCGAAGTGCAGAAAGTTTACAGGCTGCAGGGTGTTGACATAAACGACAAGCACATTGAAGTCATTATCAGGCAAATGATGAAGAAAGTTAAGGTTGATGAAGCAGGGGATACAAAACTTCTGCCCGGCAGTCTCGTTGACATGTTCGAGTTCGAAGAGGCAAATGCCAAGGCGGTAGCAGAAGGCCTCAGACCTGCCGAAGGAAAGAGGGCGCTTCTTGGAATAACAAAAGCAGCGCTGGCTACAGATTCGTTCCTGTCAGCAGCATCTTTCCAGGAAACCACCAGAGTTCTGACAGAAGCCGCTATTAAGGGTAAAACAGATCCGCTGCTTGGCCTTAAGGAAAATGTAATCATAGGTAAGCTGATACCTGCAGGAACTGGTATGAACATATACCGCGATATAGAAATCGAAGCAGGAGCACCCAAGACCGAAGAAAGCAAGGACGAAACAGAACTGGAAAAACTGTAAACCTGATACGTACGCTCATAAAAAACAAGGGCTGCCTGGAAAGGCAGCCTTTGCTTCTATACGGTAGCATACCATTTATCTTAAAACGCTGAAGCGGTATGGCCGTTGCTACGCTGTTCTTTTACTCCTTTTTCTGAACTTGGAACAGGCTTTTTTCTCGCTTCCGTCAAATTCACGTACCGAGAACATACTGCATACGCCGTAGTTGCTGTCTGAATTTGATGAGAAAGCAAAATGGATACAGTCACAGCACCGATACCCTAAATGTTTATGTAAAGTATCCAGTTCAAATGCCATGAACCGGGAACAGCAAAAGTTCGGTGAAACTATTCCCTTTTCACGACACAGTATATCATTGCCTATTCCTACCGGAATCCCCTTTATACAGTTTTTGCAGCATCTTATATTAAAACTGTTTTTTTTCATTTGCACCATTACCTGATAATATTTCTGGGACAGGCTAATTATATCATACAAGCAATGATTTATACAGAAAATGGGAAATAGACAAAGCCCGGAGTACTCCATGAAGTTTATTAAAGCCAGTGGAACGGGGCAGAAGTCTGTTAACCCTGCATAATATTTTATGGATTTTTTTTATCATTTCCTGTAAAATGGTATAGGAAAACCCCTGTCAGGTCAACGCGTAGAAGTGAGGTTATATGAAAAAAGGTTTAAACGGCTTTCAATTAAAGATTATTGCCTGCATAATAATGGTGATTGACCATGCGGGTGTTCTTTTCTTTCCTGATAAGATAATATTCAGGATTATAGGGCGGCTTGCATTTCCGCTTTTTGCTTTTTTTATTTCTGAAGGCTTTTTCCATACCCGTTCTGTAAGACGGTATCTAACAAGGCTCGGAGTTTGCGCTTTGATATTCCAGATTCCCGACTGGTTTTCGCGGATTTATTCGGTAATATATAATGTTCCGGGATTTGGAGTACGCTATAAGTTCAATATATTCTCAACTTTGTTTTTGGGCCTTTTATCAATTTACCTTTATGACAGGCTAAAGTCTAGGAATTTATGGCTTTCATGGCTGTCGGTGGCATCGGTTGCGGTAATAGCTGAAATTGTTGGTGCTGATTATGGCGCATATGGCGTATTATATATTATGGTTTTTTATCTTGCAGAGGGGAATATAAGGAAAATGGTGCTTGGCGGTGCTGCTCTGCATGTGGCATATGCTGTGTGCGATATTGCCTATAGATATGTAACTTCAGGCACCATGTTTTTTGCGAACTCCATCCAGCTGTACTCGCTGCTGTCCATTCCTCTCATAGCATTGTATAATAAAGAACGGGGGAGAAAGGCAAAGTATGTTTTCTATATATTTTACCCTGTACACCTGATTGTTTTATACTTTATAGACTGGATTATATAGCCTCCTTACCGTTCAGGCCGGAATTGTATTAACCCGGATTCCGCTTGTAATTGTAATGTTGCTTGAATTAATTACGGGTAAGGATATAATTATTATATAAGAATCCATTCAGCATTTTCTAATCTGTTCGTCAGAAAAATCAATGATAGGCAGGTGCTTCTATGAAACCGGTATCAGATGTATACAGGACAGCAAAGCGAATGGCTCTCAGAGAGTATTCAAACTACATTTCACAGGGCAGAAACGGATATCTTCCTTTTTTGGACGGAATACTGAAAAATATAGAAGTAATATCCGAAGTTGATCTGGGAATTGTGGAAATACCCGTTAAAAAAATTAAAGGTACCTATACATACATGAGAAGTACTTCCTTTGCCAGGAATTTCATGCCTCTTATGGATGAAAACAGCGAGTTCGCATTCAAATGGATGGCGGTTTACGAAGCACAGGTCAATGAAGGGCTAAGGGAACCAATAAAAGTTTATGAGTTTCTTAACTGGTTTTATGTTGTAGAAGGAAATAAGCGTGTCAGCGTACTGAAATACCTTGACGTATACAGTTATAATGCGCATGTGCTGAGAATGATACCAAAATATGATGAACAGAACAAAGATATACGCATATATTACTCTTTCCTGAAATTTTATAAGCATACCGGCATAAATGGAATATGGTTTTCTGATGAAAAAAGCTTTGACGAATTGTGGAAGCTTATCCGGAATTATGAGCCGCCGAATATTATGCTGAAAGGGAAGGACAGATTCAAGTTTTTCCAGAGCGCTGTATACGGTGTGTTCAGAAAAGTGTATCATGAACTGGGCGGGCAGAGACTGCCAATAACCACGGGCGACGCTTTTTTGGATTATATAAAGTTAAACGGGGTTCCGGAGCAATTCTTCGAGGAGGATCTGAGGCCTTCCCTGGAAAGATTTATCATTGAACTTGATTATTATAAACAGAATTCAAATATTCAAATTGAAACCCAGCCTGTTTTAAAGGATGAAAGGACATTTTTCAGCAGGCTGACAACCATCATGCGTCATGATGAAAAGATAAAGGTCGGTTTTGCCCTTGCGAAAGATATCAGGACGTCAAGCTGGTCATATGCACATGAGCTGGGCAGAATGCACCTGGAAAAGGTTATGAAGGATCACGTTGAGACTGTATGCATAGACCATGTCCCTGAAACACTGGATGCATACCAGCCATTAAAGAGCCTTGTAGAGCAGGGATGTGAAGTTGTTTTTTCAACAAGCCCTGAGATGATTAATGCTACACTGAAATTGGCGCTGGAATACCCGGATATAATTTTCCTGAACTGTTCGAACATGTATTCATTTAAACATGTAAGGACCTATTTCGGAAGGATACATGAACCGCGCTTCCTGGCGGGAATTACTGCCGGAGCTATTACTAAAACTGATAAAATCGGGTATATTGCAACATGCCCGGCTGCTGAAGTGATAAGCAGTATAAATGCATTTGCCCTTGGAGCGAAAATGGTTAATCCCGATGCAGAAATATACGTGGAATGGACATGTGACTGGGATAATGAAGAAAGCACAAATTCTGCAGGCCTGAGGCTGGCAAAAAAGGGAGTGGATATCATATCCCACCATAACACTCTGGCAAACCGGAAATTCTCAAAAGAATACGGCGTATATACCATTAGATATGATGAAACCGAAGAGAAGTACTCACCGGAAAACTATCTGTCGGTGCCGGTTTGGAACTGGGGTATTTTTTATGAAAAAATGGTACGGAGTATTCTGGAAGGCGGCATTCGCTCTTCAGCCGAAGGAACCGGAAAAGGAGTTATAAGAAACTACTGGTGGGGAATGGATTCGGGTATTTTGGACTTTTTCTATTCAAGAAGGCTTATACCGCCTGAAACTCAGAAATTAATCAATTTCCTGAAGGATTCAATCGTAGCAGGCAGGTTCAATGTTTTCTCAGGACCCCTGTATGATCAGGAAGGAAAGCTCAGGATACCCGCAGGTAAATTTGCAACACGGGAAGAAATTTTCGGTATGGACTGGCTTGTAGAATTTATAAACAGTGATATGCCCGAAGTTGATAACTACGACAAGCTTTCGGATTTGTCAACAGGAAAAATGGCTTAAATATCAATTATATAATGATCATAGCAATTAACTACAGTTGTGTTTTTATATTTTTGTATCCTGTCCAGCCTTGCGTAATTCAGGTGCATATGGCCATGGAACATATATTTGGGATTATATTCATCCATAAGTGTTACGAAACTTTTAAATCCCTGATGGCACAGATCTGCCCCGTCACCCAGGCCGGCAGCCGGTGCATGGGTTACAAGTATGTCAAAACCGTTATTCTTTTTAAGCTGCCGTTTCAGTTTACGTATTCTTTTTTCCATTTCCTTTTCGCTATACTGGTGGGGACGGCCGCTGTATTTCATTGATCCGCCAAGCCCAAGGAATCTATATCCTTTATATGTTACAATTGTGTCCTCAATTGAATCGCAGCCCTCTGGCGGGTGGTGGGTGTAAACGGTATCATGGTTGCCGTGGACATAAAAAAGGGGTACATTAATCATTGTAACCAGAAACGACAGGTAACTGGGCTGCAAATCACCACATGAGATAATCAGTTCAACTCCTCTGAAACGTTCAGGATCAAAATGATCCCAAATAAAATCATTTTCCTTGTCGGACACCAGTAAAATCTTCATTAATACCTCCGGTACTGACTATAAAAGCATTGGACTTTCAACCATTGTATCAAAATAATTTATTTTGTTCAAACGGGTTATATATGAAATTTCTTCTGCAGGTATATACGGAAGTCCTCATTTCTTCTTACAAAAAACAGGAAAATTGCAATGGGCAGCAAAACCCCTGCTACAATCAGGGACCAGAACAAAGAAGAACCATTGCCGGTAACAAAGCGGTTTATAATGAATTCGGTACCGATGCAGAAAATGCTTATGGTGCAAAAAATAAGACCAATTAACGCCGTTCCGCTGAAAAATTTAAAGCGGGACAAAATCAGTGTAAGCACAGTCAGAACGGTGATAAGTGTTGTAATGGGCAGGGCAAGATCAAAGAACCAGATGCTTTCGGTTGCCTGCTCTATTAAATACAAATATAAACCTGTACTGATGTAAGCTATTATAACCAGGAAAAACGGGTGCCTCCTGCCGAAAAGAAAGACCAGCAGAAAGTAAACCCATATAAGCAAAAGGGAGGCCACGGGATACACAGACCAGTTCAGCAGGTTCCCTGAATATGCATCAAGAGATATAAGGAACAGAACTATTGAATAAATGTCAATTGTCAGTACTTTTATAAAGCTGTAACGTTTCATAAGCGCAGGATAAGCCATCAGTATCCATACAAGGACAATGGAGGAGACAGGGTAAAAAGACCATGTCATTGTACCGTGTCTTCTGAGATCAATCATCAGGCATACAATAAGCGGTATAATAAGGATAAAAGTCATAAGATAAACAAAAGCCTTGCTGGGTACCAGGTTCACATACGTTGACCTTTTCCTTTGTATTCTGTCGGGATACGGTTTATGCGAATTATCGTCTGATTCGTCAGGCCAGTAAACAGGGGTATTGCACAAAGGGCATGATTTCAATTTATTCTCAAGCTCAACACCGCATTTAACGCAGTATGGCATAAAAATCACCTCTTGCTGCGAATTTGATTAAATATTGCTTTCTATAGTAACATGTATACCCATTTTAACAAGTTTTGTGAAAAAGATTCTTTCAAGTTCGGCTTCATCGGTAAGCCGCCCAAATGTTATATACAGTTTGTCCTTAAAACCTGTAACCGAGCAGCCTGTTTTATTTACAGGCCCGGGCCCCGGAACAAAGTCGATCCGTTCAATGTATTGGGCCATTTCATCAGGCACGGTTATAAGTCCAAGGTTTGAGATTGTACCCGAGAACAGGTTTTCTCCAAGCTTCCTGTATAGTAACGGGAAAAAAAGCCTCTTGATAAATAACGGTATGATGCGGACAAAAGGGTTTCTCTGACCTCCGACGTTTCTGCTTAACTGCCTGCTGATGGATTTTTCGTTGATTTCGGTCATCATCGTATAATGCACAATTTTGAGTATTTCTTCAAACGAATAGTCCCCAAGGCGCGGATCTATTTTTGGCACTACAAACAGGGAGAAATTCCTCATTGTTTTTGATGGATAAATATTTCTCATGTTAACGGGCACTGATACAGAAATAGGCTTCTTACGTCTCGGATTGGAAACATGTTTGTTCTGGATGGTCTGCATCGCATCCATATAGATCGCGGCAAGGAACACCGTAAGGGATACATTGTATTCCTTTGCTTTGGCAATAATGTCTTTCAATGGAACAATGCCTGTAATTACATAATAAATACCCTTTTTCGCAAGTTTGGCCTTTAAGTGGTAAGCGGGCTCCCCCGTTTCGGGCAAGGGAAGCGACGGCTTGTAAAATCTGTTGTAAGAGTCTTCAAATTCTTCTTGGTCGGGTTCTTCATCAATGGTTAATATTCCGGTCTTATCCGTCAGGTTCTTTCCTGTTTCCTTTAAATACTGGTAAACAAGGGCTTTCAGAAAAGTGACCGCACCCGTCCCATCGGTAAGGGCGTGACAGAACTCAACTGCTATCCGGCGCTTATAATACCTGACCCTGAACAGAAAGTTGCGGTTCAAAATGGGTGACAGGCGGCCACATGGATATTGTACGTCTTTCTCCACACGGGGTGTTTTAGGGTTATGTTCGAGGTAATACCAGAACAGCCCTTTGCTTAATTTAACTCTGTAATATGGAAACCTGTCTATGATCTTGTTCAGGGCTAATTGCAGAACGGATGGATCCACGTTTTCGGTCAATGTAGCAGATAACCGGAACATGGTTGAAATTCTGTCAGATTGTATGGACGGATACAATATTGCGGCATTATCCAGTTTATACCATGTCCTGTCCTTTTTCCTGTGTTCAATCTTAGTCATTTTAAATCTCCCGAACCTGTCAAAATAAAGAATTTGCAATTTAAATATAGCATATACATTATCGGCTAACAACCTTTTTAGCCTATCTTCTGTTGCAATTAGTTCTTATTATGGTATAATAATGCAAACTGGCAAGGGTTATTAGTAGGAGTGATCTTTATGCGAGAAATTCAAATAGCTTTCCTTGGTTTTGGCAACGTCGGAAGCGGCGTGTATAAAATTCTTCAAAAACGCCGTGAGGAATTCGCTGAAAAGGAAGATTACAAGATTAACATAAAAAAAATACTGGTCAGGGATATAAACAAAAAAAGGCCCATTGAAGTAGACAGAAACATCCTTACCGACAATCCCGACGATATATTGAACGATCCCGAAATTTCAATAGTTGCGGAATTTATCGGTGGGGAAAACCCTGCATTAAGTTACCTGTTAAAGGCGCTGAACAATGGAAAAAGCGTTGTCACCGCAAACAAAGAAGTAATAGCAAGGCATTGGGAGAAACTTGATGCGGCAGCAAATGCTAATGGGGTGGGTTTATATTATGAAGCCAGTGTTTGCGGCGGAATCCCAGTGATAAAAGCAGTCCAGGAATCTCTTCAGGCTAACAGGATTGAAAGAGTAATGGGAATTATCAATGGAACAACGAATTATATATTAACAAAGATGAGCGAAAACAACGAAAATTTCACTGACGCATTAAGGAAAGCCCAGGAGCTGGGATATGCGGAGCCCGATCCAACAGCCGATGTAGAGGGTTTTGATGCAGCATTTAAGCTTTCTATACTTTCAACACTGTGCTTTCATAAGAGAGTACACCTGGATAAAATACTGCGGGAAGGAATAACGAACATTACCCTCGAAGACATATCATACGGAAGGGAACTGGGATATGCACTGAAATTACTGGCCATTGCAAAGGACAATGATGGAAAGGTGGAAGCCAGGGTTCACCCTACATTTATTCCTTTGAACCATCCGTTGTCTTCTGTCAGAAGTTCGTTCAATGCGGTATTTCTTAAAGGCGACTGCTTTGGAGACATGATGTTTTTCGGGCGCGGAGCGGGGGATTTGCCAACGGGCAGTGCCGTTGTATCAGACATACTTACCGCCTGCAAAAAAGAACACAGGTACATGAAATTCGGTGAGAAAACACATAATGCAGTTTATAACGATGACTGGCAGACAAAATACTATATCAGGTTAACTGTAAAGGATCAGCCCGGAGTTCTGGGTGAAATTGCGGGATACTTCGGAAAATACCGGGTAAGTATAGCATCTGTAATACAGAAAGGTTATGGAGATACAATTGCACCGCTGATATTCGTAACCCATGAAGCATCTGAAAAATCCATACAGAAGGCAATAGCGGAAATTCGTGAAAGTGAATATGTCATAAGCGTTGATAATTTAATCCGTGTTGAAGAATAAAAGGGAAGCTATCCGGCTTCCCTTTCACGGTGAAGTATTTTATACTGGCTCATAAACAACCGGTAATAGTCACCTTTAAGATTCATCAGCTCATCATGCGTACCTGCTTCGGTAATCCGGCCATGGGATATATGGAATATCCGATCTGCGTTTTTAATAGTGGAAAGCCTGTGGGCAATTATAAAGGACGTACGGCCTTTAAGCAGCCTGTCCAGGGCAATTTGCAGGGCTTTCTCGGTTTTCGTATCAATTGATGAAGTGGCTTCATCAAGAATAAGAACCTTCGGATCTGAAAGCAAAGTCCTTGCAAAGGAGATTAACTGCCGCTGCCCCACCGAAAGCCTTGAACCTCTTTCATTTACTTCGGTCTGGTAACCGTTTTCCATCTCCATTATGAAATCGTGAGCCATAACTTCTTTTGCTGCCTGAATCACCTCTTCGTCGGTAGCATCGGGTCTGCCGTACCGTATATTATCCATAACCGTTCCGGAGAAGATAAATGTATCCTGCAGCATTACACCTATTTGGTTTCTGAGCGATTCAAGGGTCACTTTTTTGATATCATGTCCATCGATCAGTATTTGCCCGCTCTGTATGTCATAAAAACGGCTGAGCAGGTTGATAATGGTTGTCTTTCCCGAACCGGTGGCGCCTACCAGCGCGATTGTTTCACCGGGATTGACCTTAAAGCTTATATTCTTCAATATCGGAACATCTTTTTCGTAGCAGAACACAACATTTTTGAACTCCACTTCGCCTTTAACCGGAGGAAGCGGGTAACTGTCCTCGGCGTTTTTAATAATGACAGGCTCGTCAAGGGTTTCAAAAATCCGCTCCAGGTATGCGGTTGCCACAATTATTTGGTTGTAAAAGTTCCCAAGGTTTGTTATCGGAGTCCAGAAATTGCTTATATACGCCGCGAAGGCAACGAAATCCCCGACAGCGATTCCGTCATTCGAGATCCACAAAACACCGGCAATATACATTAATGATATTGTAAGAACGGAGATATTCTCGGTTATGGGCCATAATAATGTGTTTGCCTTCACAGCGGAAATCCATGAAGTTCTGCATTCGTTGCTGGTTTTTTCGTATATCTTCTCGTTTTCCTCTTCCCTGACGAAGGACTGGGTTATTTTCATACCGCTGAGTGTTTCATGCAGGTAAGCATTCATGTTGGACTGCTTGCGGCTGACTTTCTGCCAGCGCTCCCTCTGTACTTTTTTAAGAATGAACAGAGTAACCACCAGGAACGGGACCCCGGTGAGGCTTACCAGTGTAAGACGCACATTAATTGACAGCATAAAGCCAATTATTAAAACCAGGTTGAACAAGTCGGTCATCATATTGATGATACCGTTTTGCAACAGATCGTTAAGAGAATTTACGTAGTTCACAACTCTTATGATTATTTTTCCGTGAGGCCTGCTGTCATAATAATTGAACGAGAGTTTCTGCAGGTGAATAAACAGGTCACGCCTCAGTGTTGCAATAACATTCTGGGCAATCCGGGACATCATCCTGATCCTGTATTTCATGCATGCCATGCTCACAAAAATGGAACACAGGAACAGCAATGAAAGCAACAGGAGTTTTACTGTGTCTCCCGACGGAATAACATTATTGATTGCATGCCTTAAAAGATAAGGCCCAAGCAATACTGCAAGGTTGGAAAGGATCATCATTAAAAGCGTTGTAAAAATATCTTTTTTGTATGGGCGTATGTATTTCCAAAGCCTTTTTAAGTGCTCAATATTAAATTCGCTTTCAAGGGACTCATCTACGTCAAATTTATTCCGTGCCACTTAAACAACCTCCTTGTTTTTTTCCAGGCTCAAATTGAAATCTCCCATCTGGTTCATATAAACGTCGTAATACAGGCCTTTTTTACTCAGCAGTTCGCTGTGGGTTCCTCTTTCCACAATTCTTCCCCTGTCCATGACAAAAATCTGATCGGCGTTCATTATCGATGAAATCCTGTGTGTAATCAATAATGTGGTTCTTTTTCTGTTCAGCTTTTCCAGAGCTTGCTGGATTTTATATTCTGTTTCAAGGTCAAGGCTTGAGGTTGTATCGTCAAGTATCAGGATGTCAGGGTCTTTTAACAATGTCCTTGCAAGAGCAATTCGTTGCTTCTGTCCGCCGGAAAGGCCTACACCCCTTTCTCCGACAATTGTGTCATAACCGTCTGGAAGCTCCCGGATAAACTCATCAGCTTCAGCAATTTCGGCCACTCTTTTCACGTCTTCAAAGCTTGCATTTGGCACTCCGTATGAAATATTGCCCTCTATCGTATCGGTGAAAAGGAAAACATCCTGCATTGCGATGGAAATTCTGTCCCTGAGCGTTTTCAAATCTATATTTTTAACATTCACACCGTCAATAAGTACAAGCCCTTCATCGGTTTCGTAAAATCTAAGGATCAGATTCATAATGGTGCTTTTGCCCGAACCGGTGGCGCCAATAAAAGCGGCTGTCTGGCCGGGTTCAATGACAAAGTTTATATCATGAAGAACATGGCTTTTCCGGTATCCGAAATTCACATCCCTGAATTCAATTTTACCCTTGATATCAAGATTGTTAAGCCTTATACCCACATTTTTAATCTTCGGCTCCTGGTACATTAACTCGCGGATTTTGCTGCTGCTTGCGTTGAAACGCTGAAAATCACTGGTAAGCCATCCTACCATGCGCATCGGAATATTGAATCTCTGCGCCAGGCCATGAAAAATCACCAGTTCCCCAACGGTAATTGCGCCTTTCGAAACGAAAAAGCCACCCACAAGCAGTATTATAAACAGCACCATATTGCACATGAAATCCAGTGGCGGCAGGTATTTTTCCCACATTTGCGCTGTTTTGATATTTGCTTCCTTGTATTTTTCATTTTCCCTGTCAAACTTGTTAAGCTCAAAATCCTCCCTGGCAAATGCTTTTACCACTCTATGACCGCTGACATTTTCCTGCACTGCGGTGTTGAGCCTTGAAAACTGCTGCCTTACTGCCTGCAGTGTCGGGAGAATTTCCTTTCCGAACCTGACTGTGATAAAACAGGTGATTGGCATCAGTGCAAAGATGCATAGTGCAAACGGGACATTTATGCGCAGCATCATCCAAATGGCAAATACAAGGGTTACAATTCCTTTTACCAGCTGGGGGATTACATGTGCTAAAAAGTGCCTGACAGCATCCATATCACCGGTCATTCTTGCCATTATGTCTCCGGTTCTGTTCTTGTCAAAAAACGAAAAATCCTGATTATTTAGTCTTACGTAGGTTTCGGTTCTGATATCATGAATTACATTCTGTGAAGTCTTTTCCTGCAGAAGGGTATGAATGTATACGAGAGTGGTTCTGAAAAGTGTTACCCCGATAAGGGAAAGTAAAAGCGGTTTTAACAGTTCTTTCCTTCCACCTTCTATCACTTCGTCAACAAGTCTTCCCATTATCTGCGGTACATAAAGACTTAAAACCGAAAAAGCGGCCAATAATAAAAGGCCGGTTCCATACATCCAGCCGTATTTTTTCAGATAACACCAGAGCCATTTAATATTTGGCATAAAAATATACCTCCAAAGAAGTTGTATTTAGATAGGAACAACCACACCATGAGTATCGTGAAATTTACTGCCCAGAAAAATTATAAAGATTCGGCCGATAAAATAAAATGTAGGATTTTGTCATGGTGATGTACTATATTAACTTACATCTGCAACAGTACCGGCATAAAGTCAGCCATTTCCCTGCATAAAATCGGCGTTGACTTGCTTGCCGGTATACTTGAGCTAAACTTAAGGATATGATAAGATCAATCTCTGATATAAATTATTCACGTGGAATGCATTTGGGTGAGAGGATGAAGTTCAATATTATAAATCCCCATCATTTTAATCCAAGAGTTTTATTTGTTATGCACAGATTTTTCGATTCAGCTAATGAAGCAAAAAGCCACTCCCATGATTTTCTTTCCCTGATATACATACTTGGGGGGGAGGGGAAATACGAAGTAGGGGGCAAAATATATGATGTTTCTGCCGGAACGTTTTTTATCTGCAATCCCAATATAACGCACCACAGAATATTAACAGGAAAACAGCGTATTGAAGAATTTCATGTTGGCATTTCAGATTTGCATTTGAAAGGTCTTCCTGAAAACTATCTGATACCCGAAGATGAAGAGCCGCTGTTTGCTTTTAGGTACTACCGCCAGGCATTTATCAACGGCATAGGCGAGGTTATGATTGAGCAGCAGAAAAACGATGAAACCAGTGTATTAATGCTTAAATGCATTATTATGAAATTACTGGTATATATTATTAAGGAACGTTATATTTCTCGCTGCAAGCCTGAGAAAAACGTAATTTCCATTGAGCGGTATGAAAAGACTGCGATGGTGGATAATATTATAGCGTATATAAATGAAAACTACATGAAACCGATTTCACTGGCTCAGATTTCTGCTAATGCGTACTTAAGTCCCATTTATGTTTCAAAGGTTTTTAAAGATGCAACAGGCGAGTCACCGATAAACTATCTAATACATCTCAGGCTTTCCAAGGCCTGCGAACTTTTGGAAAACAGCGATGGTTCAATCAAGGAGATAGCAAGACAGGTGGGGTACACAGATGTATATTATTTCAGCAAACTTTTCAAGAAGTATTATGGTATGTCGCCGATGCATTACCGGAAGGCAAAGGAAAAACCTGTCTTTAAAATACCTTCTTCAGGTTAGCGGTATGAAGGTTTTACTTTATACATTGTTGCCAATATCCTTATTTAAGATTATAATTTATTAAAAAAAGGAGAGTTCGTGTATGGCAAAAAGAGGAGGCTTCCCCATGGGTGGCATGGGAGGCGGTATGAATAATATTATGAAGCAGGCTATGAAATTGCAG
>Ga0134091_1001361_pt1 | contig 19278 bp, 13 predicted proteins | sample 2_5taG_FD_94451 | JGI IMG/M metagenome (GOLD analysis project Ga0134091, IMG submission 94451) | Switchgrass degrading microbial communities from high solid loading bioreactors in New Hampshire, USA - 2_5_20_6_A2 metaG | ecosystem: Engineered > Bioreactor > Semi-continuous > Anaerobic >...
GGGCACAATATATGTTGACGGCATGGACACAAAAGACGGAGAACTGACATGGCACATCAGGAAAAAAGTGGGTCTTGTATTTCAAAATCCTGATAACCAGATTGTGTCAACAACGGTAGAGGAAGATGTGGCCTTTGGACCTGAAAATTTAGGACTTCAGCCAGAAATAATCAGGGAAAGAGTGGATGCTTCGCTGAGACTTGTGGATATGGAAGATTATTCGCAGCATTCACCCCATATGCTTTCAGGGGGCCAGAAACAAAGGATAGCAATAGCCGGAATCCTGGCTATGGAGCCCAAATGTATCGTGCTTGATGAAGCTACTTCCATGCTTGATCCCCAGGGAAGAAAGGATGTAATGGAAGTACTATATAAACTGAATAAGGAGAAAGGGATAACCATAGTACTGATCACCCACCATATGAATGAGGCCATCTATGCCGACAGGGCCATAGTCATGCAGGATGGCCGGATAATACTTGAAGGTACCCCCCGTTCAATATTCCAGAGAATAGAAACCATCAGGAATGCAGGGCTGGACGTGCCAAAAGTGACAGACCTGGCAGACAGGCTCAAAAAACGCGGGTTTAATATCCCGGGCCTTCCGATAACCAGAAATGAGCTGGTTACTGCGTTGAAAAACATTATCGGCAGAAACAAAGACATAACCCCAGCCATCGGAAAAAATTATCAACCGCGTTTTTACAGAAGCGGACTGGCATTGGCAAGGGATATAATAAAAGTCCAGGATTTAAGTTATGTTTACATGCCCGGAACAACTTATGAAAGAAAAGCCTTGAAAAATATAAATCTCTCCGTAAAAGAAGGGGAAATCTTCGGGATAATAGGACATACGGGTTCAGGAAAATCGACGCTTGTACAGCATTTTAACGGCATTCTGAAGCCTGCGTCCGGATATATAGAGGTTGACGGGCAGGCAGCTACGGGCAAGAACTTAAAAGAACTGAGAAAAAAAGTGGGTCTGATATTCCAGTATCCCGAACAGCAGCTTTTTGAAGAGACAGTATACAAAGACATTACCTTTGGTCTGCAGAAAATGAATTTAAGCGAGGACGAAATCAAAGAACGGGTTTTCCGTGTTATAGATTTGCTTGGGATCTCTCCTGAACTGCTTGAAAAGTCGCCTTTTGAATTATCAGGAGGACAGAAGAGGAGAGTGGCCATTGCAGGAGTTCTGATTATGGAACCCAGGGTACTTGTTCTTGATGAACCTACCGCAGGACTTGACCCGAGCGGCAGCCGGGAAGTATTCAACATATTGACTGAACTGAACAGAAAAGAAGGGACAACCATTGTACTGATATCCCACAGTATGGATGATGTTGCTGAATATTGCCACCGGGTGGCCGTAATGAACGATGGAGAACTCGTAATGTGTGATACTGTCGAAAATGTGTTTCTGCAGTCAGACAGAATAAGCTCCATTGGTCTGGATATACCTCAGATAACAGAGGTATTCAACTGTCTAGCTCAGGAGACCGGAGGTCCTGCGCTTCCTGTCCTGACAGTGGACCATGCTGTTGAGATACTCGAACAATTTTTTGACGGGACAGGGGGTGTCAGACAGTGATAAACAACATTACGTTGGGACAGTATATTCCCGGAAATTCGGTTTTGCATCGTCTTGATCCAAGGACCAAAATTATATGGACTGCCGCGCTCATGGTTGTCATCTTTATGGTTGAAACATGGCCTGAATATGTTATGATGGGCGCATTTACCCTTATTCTGGTCCTGATAAGCGGAGTTCCCGTAAAGCAGGCGCTCAAGGGAATAAAACCCCTGCTGTTTATTCTGATTTTGACTGCATTGGTCAATATATTCTTTGTTGACGGAACTGTGATTTTCAGGATAGGTCCGGTAAAAGCAACCTATGAGGGGCTTGTTTCTGCCTTCAAACTGTTCCTGAGACTTGTTATGCTGGTTATCACGGCTTCACTGATGACTTTTACCACAACACCAATGTCCATGACAGATGGCATCGAGAAGCTGCTGAAACCTTTCGTCAAAATAGGTGTTCCGTCCCATGAAATAGCGATGATGATGTCAATTGCGCTAAGATTTATCCCGACTCTTATGGAGGAAGCCCAGCGCATAATGAAAGCCCAGTCTTCAAGAGGCGCTGATTTTGATACGGGTAACATATTCCAGAGGATAAAAAGTTTTATTCCTGTACTCATCCCTCTTTTTGTAAGCGCATTCAAGAGGGCGGACGAACTTGCGGAAGCCATGGAATCACGCTGCTACAGAGGGGGGCAGGGAAGGACAAGGCTAAAAACAATACATTTTACCAGGATTGACTTAAACGCGACCCTGGCAGGAATTATTTTCATACTCTTCATGTTCGGTTATCGCTTCATATCAAGTATGATCTGAAGGAAGGCTTAATATGGAAGGATTTCTTATTGAGACTCATATGCACACACAGGAAACCAGTCCCTGCGGGAAAGTTCCTGCACGGCAGGGAATAAGAATCTACAAGGAATTGGGTTATGATGGAGTTTGCATAACCGATCATTTCTTCAGCCAGTTTTTTGAGCATCTCGGGCCGATACCCTGGAGAGAAAAGATTGATATTTACCTGGAAGGGTACAGGCAAGCAAAAGACGAGGGCCAAAAAACAGGTCTTCAGGTAATACTCGGAATGGAATTCACATTGCCCGGGACAAATGATGATATATTGATATACGGATTTGATGAAAACTTTCTTTATGAAAATGAGAACATGCATCTGCTGAATAAGGATGAACTTAAGGAGCTCGCCCGAAAAAACAATTTGCTGCTCATTCAGGCACATCCTTTCAGGAAGATGATCTCGCGAAGATATGACGACACAGTTGACGGCTATGAAGGTTTCAACGGGCATCCAAGGCATGAATCCATGAATGACAAAGCCTATGAGCATGCCTTGAAGTTCGGGGGAATTATTATATCCGGAACGGATTTTCACCGGGAAGGCGAAGCCGGTACCGGCGGAATATATCTTCCGGTGCTGCCCGGAAATTCCTATGAATTTGCCGGTATTTTGAGACAGATTAAGACCCCGGAGCTGTTCAGAAGAGTTATATCTATCGAGAATAAAAAGTAAAGATTACATAAGTCAGTCGAGATATTCGCCTTTTTTCTGGACATGAAGCTGATTTTTATTGTCAATGGCCGCATAGAAAACCTGGGAATAATCTGTGACCCCGAATTCCTTAAGCTGCTGATCAAGCCATTCCCTATTGAGATTCAGCTTTTCAAGAGTTCTCCCGATGAGTTTTCCGTCGATGATTACGTCATGATCAAAAGATTCCTGGTCAGCAGCGACATTCATATCCTCAGTTGTCAAAGGACGTTTGTTGCTCTTCAGCATGACGCTTAACTGTCCGTTGGTTTCGAGTATTCCGTATTCCACATCCCTGATACTGGAAATGCTGTGAAAGCGCAATTGTTCAAGAAGGTCATTTATGGTATACAACTCTTTCCGCATATTTTTCTCCAGTATTTTACCATTTCTTATCAAAAGGGTAGGTCTTCCGCATATCAGTTCGCGTATCCGGACACCTTTAATGGACATGAATGATATAAGAAGCTGACATACCAGCAATACCACAATGGGTACGATGGAATGATAAAGATTTCTGTCACTTTCGGTAAGGGGAATGGCAGCAAGTTCAGAGATCATAACTGCAACAGCGAATTCAAAGGGCTGCAGCTGCCCGATCTGCCGCTTTCCCATGACACGCATGGCTGCCACAATAACAATATATAGGATGAATGTCTTGAAAATAAGTGATAACATATATCAGGCATCCCTCATTCACTCTGATAATGTTAATATACTTCAGCATGGCATTTTAGAAAGATCCGGACTGAGCAAGATGCTTGACGCAGTGTTATCACTTATTCTTGACAATTCTGAGGGAAAAAATACGAATGTTATACGTACCTGGTCCAATTGTCCAGAAGCTTTTCCAGGTGCGGACATTCTTCCCTGAGCAGGGAGTAAAGCCTTAAATTGTGATATCTGCCACGATGGAAGGTAGCCTGTCTCATTGTTCCCTCATAAGTAAAACCGCATTTTTCAACCACCTTACGGCTGGCAATATTGTCTTCCATCACGTTTACCTGGATTCGCCTTATGGGGCGGAAGCTGAACATATAGGCGCAGAACAGGAGCAATGCCTCGCTCATATATCCGCGGCCCGCATATTCCTCGCTGAAAAGCTCGTATCCGACCTCATAGTCCACCTGGTAATCAAGACCTTTAAAATAGAGAATTTCGCCTATTATTGTTCCTTCTTTGTTTTCAATGATCATCCTTCCTTCTTCGGGGGTCCAGAACCCGGTACGCTCATATTCTTTCCTGAAATCATAAAATGACTGTATGTTCAGGTGCCAGTAAGGTCCCTTCTCATTTATGTTGTAAATAAGGTTATAAAGATAATCGAGTTCTTCAGGCCTGACGGTTCTCAAAACTACATTTTTTCCCTTTATCATAATGCATCTTCCTATCCCTGGAAATTGATACTGTAATTATTGACCGAAATAATTTAATCATTTAATATATTAGCATATTAAAACAGATTTTTATCAATAATCAAGAAAATTAGTCAATGCAGGAGGCCGGAATATGTATTATATAGGTGTTGATCTGGGAGGCACAAATATTGCGGCAGGTATTGTAAACGAAGAAGGTCTGATCATAAGAAAGAAGAGTATTCCGACAGGGAGAACGAGAAATGCAGAAGAAATAGTTTCTGACATCTGCAGGGTTATTCTGGGCCTGATGGAAGAAGAGTGTTTGACCACAGAAAATGTTCATAGCATAGGAATTGGAAGCCCTGGCATCCATGACAGGGAAAACGGCGTGATAATATACAATAATAATTTGAACTTCAGAAATGTGAATGTACGGGAATTAATCCGGAAATCAATCCCCCTGCCTGTATATCTTGAAAATGACGCCAACTGTGCCGCCATTGCCGAAAGTGTGGCAGGCGCGGCCAAAGGTGAAGACCATGCGGTAATAATAACTATAGGAACGGGTATAGGCGGTGGCATCATAATAGACAAAAAACTTTACACCGGGTTCAATGGCGGCGGCGGAGAGCTGGGACATATTGTAATACAATTGAACGGTGAGCCTTGCACCTGCGGCAGAAAAGGGTGCTGGGAAGCATACGCTTCAGCGACTGCACTTATCAGGCAAACCAAGGACGCGGCATTGAAAAATCCCAATTCCAAAATTAATGAAATTGTTGGCGGAGACTTAAGCAGAATTGACGCCAAGACTGCTTTCGATGCGGCTAAAATGGGAGACTGCACTGGCCTTGAAGTAGTTAATAATTATATTGTATATCTGGCTGAAGGACTTGCAAACATAGTGAACATCTTCCAGCCCGGGGTAATTGCAATTGGAGGCGGGGTTTCAAAAGAGGGTGAATACCTGCTAAGGCCCCTTAGGGAAAAGGTAAGGGAACTGACCTATTCCGGCTATGGTCTGGAAGAAGGAAAAATAGTTGCCGCACAAATGGGGAATGACGCCGGAATAGTCGGCGCGGCATTTATTACAAAAGTCTGGTAAACTTTTTGATAAATGCGGACAGGAAGGTTTATTGTCAGATGGAAAGGACAATTAAGCTGACAATAGAATATGACGGGAGCCGGTATCACGGATGGCAGTTCCAGAAAAATGAATTATCGGTTCAGGAAGTACTTTCAAAAGCAATCAAAAAGATTACAGGGGAGGATATAATTCCGGTAGGAGCGGGAAGAACCGACAGAGGTGTACATGCACTGGGACAGGTGGCCAGCTTTACGACTAAATCCAAAATCCCAGCAGAAAAATTCGTTCCGGCGCTCAACACTTATCTTCCTGAAGATGTGGCAGTTATATCCTCAGAAGAGGCCGACTGCAGTTTCAATGCCAGGTTTTCGTCCAGGGCCAAGCATTACAGGTATATAATTCTGAACAGGCCGCAGAGATCGGCCATCTGGGCAAAAAAGGCCTGGCATGTGAGGGATAGCCTCAATCTTGAAGCCATGGAGGAAGCAGCCGGTTATTTTCTCGGGCACCATTGTTTCAGGGCTTTCTGCGCTTCAGGACACAGTGTAAAAAGCTTTGACAGGACAATTTATTATTCCGGATGGAGGAAAGACGGGGACTTTTTGATTTTTGACACCGTAGGGGACGGATACCTCTACAATATGGTAAGAATAATGGTCGGAACAATGGTTGATATAGGAAGGGGCCGTTTTGACTCAAAAATTATAAAAGAGGCCCTGGAACAGGGTGACAGGAACGACCTGGGAGTTACGGCCCCGCCCGATGGTTTGTATCTGGTGAAAGTATTCTATGAACCTTATACGGGAAATTATGATCCCTTGTCGGTTCATTTCCCGGATATAAGCAAATCAATTATATATTAAGGAAGTTACTGATATGCGCATGATCGGAAGGCTGATAAAGGGAACGGTTATTCTTGATGAAAAGGTATACGAAATCAGCGATGATACAGGAACTTACCAGGACAGGCTGGAAAAATGCCTTGTAGAAATCTGCAGCCTGCTCAACATTGAAGTTCCGATGTGGCTGAACAAGAACACCAGGGAATTTGTAAGATTCAGGCGAACTTCGTTCTATAAGGATCAGTTTTTTAACCCGGTATTATTCGAACGTTTTGAAATAAAAGTTGAAAGTTAAAAAATTGATAAAAAAACCAATGTGCATATTGACATTGGTTTTTTGCTATGTTAGAATCATAAACTGCATTGTTATTATGCTTGCAAGTATTGTATTTATTTTTGGCTTTGTGCACTAAAACTAATCTCTTTTTTTTTAATTGTAGCACATTTGTATGAATAGTACAATACGTGTCAATAATCTTTAAATATGAAAAAATATAGATCGGGAGAATGCGAATTGGAATTCGTGAATTTGAATTCTTTAAATAAACAAGGCTTTGATAAAGCTTATCAGGAGTTTAGCTTTTCCCCCTCTATATTTTTATGTCTTTTACACCAAAATATGCAATTCATACGAGGTGATTTTTGATGGTTCATCCAGTCAAGCTGGGCAGGACTACCAGGATGAGTTTTGCCCGAATTAAAGAAGTTTTGGACATGCCCAATCTCATTGAAATCCAGAAAAATTCCTATAAGCATTTTCTTGACGAGGGACTCAAGGAAGTATTGAGAGATGTTTCCCCTATTACAGACTATTCAGGAAATCTTATTATGGAATTTGTCGGATATAACCTTGAAACCGATAACATTAAATACTCTGTTGAAGAGTGTAAAGAAAGGGACGCCACCTATTCTGCTCCCCTCAAGGTGAAGGTGCGTCTCATAAATAAAGAGACAGGGGAAGTCAAGGAACAGGAAATCTTTATGGGTGATTTCCCCCTTATGACAGAAACGGGTACATTTGTTATCAATGGTGCAGAGCGTGTTATAGTAAGCCAGCTTGTACGTTCTCCGGGCGTATATTATTCGGTCACAAAGGACAGAAGCGGCAATAACCTTTTTGCAAACACCATAATTCCGTACCGCGGCGCATGGCTTGAGTATGAAACAGACTCTGCAGAGGTTATCTATGTCCGTATAGACAGGACAAGAAAGTTGCCCATTACGCAGTTCCTTCGCGCAATGGGGCTTGATACGGACGCTGAGATTATCAGCATGTTCGGGGAAGAGCCCAAACTTCTGGCCACACTTGCCAAAGACAGTACCAAGACCCGTGAAGAGGGCCTTTTTGAGGTATATAAGCGTCTTCGTCCTGGAGAACCTCCTACAGAGGAAAGCGCCACAACCCTTATAAATAACCTGTTCTTTGATCCCAAACGCTACGATTTGTCAATTGTAGGCCGTTACAAATTCAACAAGAAGCTTTCCCTTGCCAACCGTATCCGCAATCAGATCGCGGCTGAAGACATAAAGGACGGCAATACCGGCAAGGTTCTTGTAAAAGCCGGCGAAGAAATAAATGAGGAAATGGCCTGGAAAATTCAGAATTCAGGCACAAATGTAGTTAATATTGACGTCAACGGCAGAATAGTAAGAGTAATGGGGAATCTTACCGTTGATATTTCCGGTTATATTCCTTTTGATCCGAAGGAAGCAGGTATAAATGAGAAAGTCCGTTACGATGTCCTGAAAGCTATTCTGGATGAACACAAAGATTCACCTAAAGATGTTCTGATCAGGGTGCTGAGAGAAAACCACGCAAATCTCATGCCCAGAAATATCACAAAGGAAGATATCTTTGCTTCTGTAAACTATATTTTGAACCTCGATCATGAGATAGGTCATACAGATGATATAGACCATCTGGGGAACCGTCGCCTTCGTTCTGTTGGAGAGCTGCTCCAGAACCAGTTCCGTATAGGTCTTGCCCGTATGGAACGCGTGGTCCGCGAAAGAATGACCATACAGGATGTTGATATTGCGACACCTCAGGCTCTTATCAACATAAGACCTGTTACAGCGGCTATAAAGGAATTCTTTGGTTCCAGCCAGCTGTCACAGTTCATGGATCAGACCAATCCTCTCTCAGAGCTGACGCATAAACGCCGTCTCAGCGCTCTTGGACCCGGTGGTCTGTCAAGGGACCGTGCAAGCTTCGAGGTACGCGACGTTCACTATTCCCACTACGGCCGCATGTGTCCCATTGAGACACCTGAAGGTCCCAACATCGGTCTGATAGGTTCACTGAGCACATATGCAAGAGTAAATGATTACGGATTTATAGAGGCTCCGTATCGCAAGGTTGTAAACGGTAAAGTTACCGATGGGTGCGTATACATGACAGCCGACGAGGAAGATCTGTATGTTATCGCCGGAGCCAACGAACCTCTTGATGAGGAAGGCAGATTTGTCAACAAGCGCGTAGGATGCCGTTACAGGGACCAGATAATAGAGGTTGACGCCAGCCATGTTGATTACATGGACGTATCACCGAAGATGCTGGTTTCTGTTGCCACAGCGCTGATACCGTTCCTGGAAAATGACGACGCCAACCGCGCCCTCATGGGATCCAACATGCAGCGTCAGGCAGTGCCTCTCATAAAGACCGAGGCGCCAATCGTGGGTACCGGTATTGAGTACCGTGCCGCCAGGGATTCAGGTGTATGCGTGATTGCCAGGGAGTCCGGCGTGGTTGAAAAAGTTACGGCAAACGAAATAGTTGTCCGCACTGACAAAGGGCAGAAGACCCAGTACAAACTGCTGAAGTATAAACGCTCCAACCAGGGAACATGCATAAATCAGAGACCGATAGTCAGAAAAGGTGACAGGGTCGAAGCAGGGGATATTCTGGCAGACGGCCCGTCCACCTGCAACGGTGAGCTTGCACTTGGTAAAAACGTTCTGGTCGGCTTCATGCCCTGGGAAGGCTATAACTATGAGGACGCTATCCTGATTTCAGAAGAGCTTGTCCGTGATGATGTATATACATCGATACACATAGAGGAATATGAGGCAGAAGCCCGTGATACCAAATTAGGTCCTGAGGAAATAACAAGGGATATCCCCAATGTCGGCGAAGACGCGCTGAAGGACCTTGATGAACGCGGAATTATTCGCATAGGCGCTGAAGTGCGTTCAGGTGATATTCTGGTCGGTAAGGTAACTCCTAAAGGTGAGACCGAGCTTACGGCAGAAGAACGGCTGCTTCGTGCGATATTCGGCGAAAAAGCCCGTGAAGTCCGTGACACGTCACTCAGGGTTCCCCACGGTGAATCGGGTATAGTTGTTGACGTCAAGGTATTTTCCCGTGAAAACGGCGACGAACTTCCACCTGGAGTTAATATGCTGGTCCGCTGCTATGTTGCCCAGAAGAGAAAGATTTCGGTCGGTGACAAGATGGCGGGACGTCACGGTAATAAAGGCGTTATCTCAAAGATACTGCCTGTTGAGGATATGCCTTTCCTCCCCGACGGCACACCGCTCCAGATTGTCCTGAATCCTTTGGGTGTTCCGTCCCGAATGAATATAGGTCAGGTTCTGGAAACACACCTGGGTTATGCGGCCAGGGCTCTTGGATGGAAAGTCGCTACACCGGTATTTGACGGTGCGAATGAGGAAGATATATTCAAGACACTTAAAATGGCCGGTCTACCTGAAGATGGCAAGAGTGTGCTCTATGACGGCCGTACAGGTGAACCGTTCGACAACCGTGTTACCATTGGATATATGTACTTCCTGAAACTGGCTCACCTGGTCGATGACAAGATACATGCCCGTTCAACAGGTCCTTACTCACTTGTTACGCAGCAGCCTTTGGGCGGTAAAGCCCAGTTCGGCGGTCAGCGTTTCGGTGAGATGGAAGTGTGGGCTTTGGCTGCATATGGTGCTGCTTATACCCTCCAGGAAGTCCTGACAGTCAAGTCCGACGACGTTGTAGGGCGTGTCAAGACATACGAGGCCATCGTCAAGGGCGAGAATGTGCCTGAGCCCGGTATTCCTGAATCTTTCAAGGTTCTTATAAAAGAGCTCCAGAGCCTTTGCCTGGACGTTAAGGTCTACAGCGATCAGAGTGAGGAGATTGAGATCAAGGAAGAGATAGATGACGATATGGAAGGTCTTGACGTAAATATTGAGGGCAGAGAAGACGATGGTGTTGCAGACATCGATTTCGAAGATGACGTTGTGCCTGATGTCATAGATGACGGCTTTGACCTGGATAATTTTGATACTGACCTTTCAGACGCCGAAGAGCTTAACCCTGACCTGATAGGCAAAATGCTGGGCGTTGACGACGAAGATGACTTTGACGACTTAGACGATGATGAAATATAGGATGGTGACGGGGAATGTTTGAATTGAATAATTTCGATGCCATTAAGATAGGTCTTGCCTCACCCGAAAAAATCCGTGAATGGTCAAGGGGAGAGGTAAAAAAACCTGAAACGATCAACTACAGAACCTTGAAGCCTGAACGTGACGGATTGTTCTGTGAAAGGATTTTCGGTCCAACCCGTGACTGGGAATGCCATTGCGGAAAATATAAAAGAGTTCGGTATAAAGGAATTATCTGTGACAGATGCGGTGTGGAAGTTACTCGGTCCAAGGTACGACGTGAACGTATGGGTCATATCGAGCTTGCAGCTCCGGTTTCCCATATCTGGTATTTCAAAGGCATACCAAGCCGCATGGGTCTGCTTCTGGACATGTCACCCAGGGCTCTTGAAAAGGTGCTTTACTTTGCAGCCTATGTGGTAATTGATCCCGGCACCACACCCCTTGCCGAAAAACAGGTGCTCAACGAGAGAGAATATCGTGAAAGTGTTGAGAAATTCGGCGACAACTTCAGGGCCGGAATGGGCGCTGAGGCAATAAAGGAACTTCTGCAGAAAATCGACCTTGATAAACTTGCGGAAGAACTCAGGGAAGAAGTGGAAAACTCCAAGGGTCAGAAAAAGATTCGTGCAATCAAACGTCTGGAAGTTGTCGAGGCATTCCGTTCCTCAGGCAACAAGCCTGAATGGATGATTCTTGACGTAATCCCAGTTATTCCCCCCGAACTTCGTCCAATGGTTCAACTGGACGGCGGCCGTTTCGCAACTTCTGACCTGAATGATCTTTACAGAAGGGTTATAAACCGCAATAACCGTCTCAAGAGGCTTTTGGATTTAGGAGCGCCTGAAATCATTGTACGAAACGAGAAACGCATGTTGCAGGAAGCCGTTGACGCCCTCATAGACAATGGCAGGAGAGGACGTCCGGTAACCGGCCCCGGCAACAGACCGCTGAAATCCCTTTCTGATATGCTGAAAGGTAAACAGGGCCGTTTCCGTCAGAACCTTCTCGGTAAACGTGTTGACTATTCAGGACGTTCAGTTATAGTTGTAGGTCCTGAACTTAAGATATATCAGTGCGGTCTTCCCAAGGAAATGGCGCTTGAGCTCTTTAAGCCGTTTGTAATGAAGAAGCTTGTGGAGAAGGATCTTGCCCACAACATAAAGAGTGCAAAGCGTAAGGTTGAGCGTGTCAGAACCGAAGTATGGGACGTTCTGGAAGAGGTTATAAAAGAACATCCTGTGCTTCTGAACCGTGCTCCGACGCTTCACAGGCTTGGTATCCAGGCCTTTGAGCCCGTACTGGTTGAAGGTCGTGCAATCCAGCTTCATCCGCTGGTATGTACTGCATACAATGCCGACTTCGACGGCGACCAGATGGCAGTCCATGTTCCCCTGTCTGCTGAGGCTCAGGCTGAATCCAGAATACTGATGCTTTCTGCAAACAACCTGCTCAAACCCCAGGACGGCAAACCTGTTGTCGTACCTACCCAGGATATGGTTTTGGGCTGCTATTACCTGACCATAGAAAAAGAGGCTGAAAGGGATGCCGAAGGAAATATAATAAATGACGTCAAAGGCGAAGGCAAGGTGTTCTCAAGCCCTGAAGAAGCCTTAATGGCCTACCACGAGGGCTATATAAGCCTCCATGCGCGGATAAAGGTCCGCAGGACACTGGAAATTGACGGTGTGAAAAAATCTAAGCTCATAACGACCACAGCAGGAAAGATCATTTTCAACAGCGCTATTCCCCAGAACCTTGGATTTGTTGACAGGACCGACCCTGAAACAATGTTCAATTATGAAGTGGATTTCCTTGTAGGCAAAAAGGAACTCGGAAAGATTATCGACCGCTGCATCCGAATCAATGGGGCATACAAAACCGTCCAGGTACTTGACGAAATTAAGGCCCTGGGCTTCAAATATTCCACCAGGGGCGCAATAACCATCGGTATCACCGATATGGTTATTCCTGAAGTAAAACAGAAATACATTGAGGAAACAGAAAAGAAGATTGAGGAAATCGAGAGACACTATAAAAATGGTCTTTACAATAAAGAAGAGCGCAAGAACGCCATTATAGCAGCCTGGAGCAAGACCTCGGAAGATATCAAGAAGGCACTGATTGAGTCACTGGATCGCTTCAATCCGGTATACATGATGTCCCAGTCCGGTGCGCGCGGTAACATTAACCAGATAAGACAGCTTGCAGGTATGCGTGGTCTTATGTCCGATACCTCAGGTGAAACAATAGAAATTCCTATCAGATCCAACTTCCGTGAGGGTCTGAATGTCCTGGAATACTTCATTTCATCCCACGGCGCAAGAAAAGGTCTTGCTGATACCGCTCTCCGTACCGCAGACTCAGGTTATCTTACCAGACGTCTTGTGGACGTTGCCCAGGATGTTATTGTACGCGAACATGACTGCGGTACCGATGAAGGTATAGAAGTAACTCCTATTGTCGTAAGCGGCAACAAGGAGATTGAAGGTATTGCAGAAAGACTGGCAGGCAGATATGTTCTGGAAGACATTACCGATCCGAATACCGGAGAGGTCTATGTAAAAGCCGGTGAACTTGTATCGCCCGATGTGGCAGAAAAGATCGAAAAAGCCGGTATCAAGAGGGCCAAGATACGTTCGGTACTCACCTGCCGTTCACGCATAGGCGTCTGTGCAAAATGCTACGGAATTAACCTGGCGACGGGTGAAGAATGCAATACAGGTGAATCTGTAGGATTTATCGCAGCCCAGTCCATAGGTGAGCCCGGTACACAGCTTACAATGCGTACCTTCCATACAGGTGGTGTTGCCGGTGAGGATATCACCCAGGGTCTGCCGCGTGTTGAGGAACTGTTCGAGGCGCGCAAACCCAAAGGACTTGCAATTGTATCCGAGATTTCAGGTACGGTTCAGATAAAAGAGACCAAGAAGAAGCGGGAAATCGAAATTGTCAACAATGAAACCGGCGAAGTCAGGTCCTATCCGATTCCTTATGGTTCTTCCATCAAGGTTTCGGACGGAGATGTGGTTGAGGCCGGCGATGAACTGACCGAAGGTTCGGTAAATCCCCATGATATCCTCAAGATTAAAGGAGTGCAGGCCGTACAGCGTTATCTGCTGCAGGAAGTACAGAAAGTTTACAGACTTCAGGGTGTTGATATCAATGACAAGCACATTGAAGTCATAATACGCCAGATGCTCAAGAAGGTCAAAGTGGACGAAGCAGGGGATACAAATCTGCTTCCCGGAAGTCTTGTGGATATGTTTGAATTCGAAGACAAGAACAGAGAGGCTGAAGAAAAAGGTCTCAGACCTGCCAGCGGAAAACGCGCGCTGCTGGGTATCACAAAAGCATCACTGGCTACAGACTCCTTCCTGTCGGCAGCTTCCTTCCAGGAGACTACAAGAGTTCTTACCGATGCCGCCATCAAAGGCAAGATAGATCCGCTGATCGGACTTAAGGAAAATATCATAATCGGTAAACTCATACCGGCAGGAACAGGAATGAACAAATACAGGGATATAGAGATTGAGATAACCGATAACGCATAAGATAAGGGGCAGTATAAACACTGCCCCTTTTGATTTAAGACAGGACAGATATGGCTTCTTGTCTCATTCGCATTGTGTCGGCCGCAGGTTCCCCGTTCCGAACAGCCTCAAAGCACCAAGGACATCTTGACCAATTGCCAAAAAATGAGGGACATGGCTCCGTCAAGCTCCGCCATGTCCCCGGCGCCGAGGTCCGCTCTCTGTAGTCCGGCGGACTGTTCCCATATACTCATTGCGGGGTGGTCATTTCCTCCGCAGCCTTCGGCTGTTCTTCAGGGGAATCGTTGCGTCCGCCTTTAATCAGAAGATCATCTGAACATCATGGTTAATGTCATAGGAACCGTAAGCGTCATGAATCCAGCCATTCTGCTTTATCCTGGGATGGCACTGTCAATGGCTTTGAGTTCCTCATCGGTAAAGCTTGTATTTTCAATACAGCGCACATTCTCCTCAAGCTGGGATGCCTTGCTTGCACCAATCAGGACAGAAGTTATCTTGCCATCTTTCAAAATCCATGACAGGGCCATCTGCGCAAGGGTCTGGCCGCGGGCCTGCGCTATGTCATTCAGCTTTCTGACCATCGTAATCTGGTCTTCGGTTATCCTGTCCCTGGTGAGGAATGGCGAAACTCCCCTTCCTGCCCGTGAATCTTCGGGTATCCCGTTGAGATAGCGGCCTGTAAGTATACCCTGGGCGAGGGGGCTGAAAACAATGAGGCCTATTCCTATATCGTTGGCATAATCCTTAAGGCCGTCTTTTTCAATCCATCTGTTTATAATCGAATATGAAGGCTGATTGATGATAAACGGTGTTTTCAGTTCCTTAAGGATTTTATAAGCCTCTTTAAGCTGCTGCTTGTTGTAGTTGGAAACGCCCACATAAAGTGCCTTGCCTTGTCTCACTGCGCTGTCAAGCGCCAGCATGGTCTCCTCCAGCGGGGTTTCGGGATCCGGTCTGTGATGGTAGAATATGTCGACATAATCAAGCTGCAAGCGTTTGAGACTTTGATCGAGGCTTGCCAGCAGGTATTTTCTTGAACCATAATCGCCATAGGGCCCCGGCCACATGCCGTAACCGGCCTTGGTAGAAATAATGAGCTCGTCCCTGTAGGCAGACAGGTGCTCCTTCAAAATGCGTCCGAAATTTTTCTCGGCTGCGCCCGGAGGAGGCCCGTAATTATTTGCCAGGTCAAAGTGGGTAATACCAAGATCGAAAGCCTTGAAGACCAGTTCTTTCATATTGGAAAAGCTTTCTGTATCTCCAAAATTATGCCACAGTCCGAGGGATACGGCAGGAAGCTTTAACCCGCTTTTTCCCACACGATTGTACCTCATGACAGAGTAACGGGAGGAATTTGGAACATACATGGGTTTCTCATCCTTTCTTTCAGTTATTTCAATAATAAAAGTATATATTACATATACCAAATTAATAATACAGTCAAATCAAAAAATAATGCCGTACATAGGCCTTATTTTATACGGCATTGTGGCTTCTCTATGTATTGCTGATATATAATGAAAGATTAATGTTACGCCATTTTTTCCTTGCGCATCACGAATTTGGAACAGGCCTTGCGGAGGCTTCCGTCACATTTTCTTACAGAGAAAAGGTCGCACACCCCGTATGTGGGTATATATTCATTGGGATGGAAAATGAAGAATTCGCAGTCTGAACACCTGTAGGAGGCAATCCGTCTGAAATCCTCCAATTCGAAAAACCGATGGGAGGAGCAGCAGTAATCCGCCGATACTATCCCTTTTTCACGGCACAGTACATCATTGTTGAACATTAATCTTATTCCTTTAAGACAGTTGCTGCAGGATCTGACAGGTTTTATTTTTTGAGGTTTCACCTTGTTTTTGAGCTTCTGTGATTTTTTCATTTAGGACAGGTGCCGCCTTTCCAGTATAGTTTCACACAAATTATAGCATATTACCCAGAAATGGCTGATTATGCCCCGGAATTAAATGATTGAATATACTGATAAAGCAGGATTTTAATAAAGATTTTGACAACATGGGATATTGTATTTGGATTAAGTTAAGGTATAATGGAGAAAAAGCTATGGGGTGAGCAGATGCCCAGAATTTACAGGATAAGATACATTCCTTCCGAGACTGTTGATTTGTCTTCAGATACTCTTCTTTTCAGGGACAGCAATTATCTTATTACCGAGTGGGTACCCATAAAGCCCAGAAATGATATTACCAACGGGATTTCCTGTGTTTTCTTGAATGAAGGCTGGAAAATAAGTGTCATGATGGACCGGATAAGGAATAAAAATTATTGGTATTGTGATGTTATAGATATAGTGTATGACGAGACAAACGATACCTATTTCCTTTATGATTTGCTGACTGATATAAAAATCACAGAAAACAGTGTGGAAATTATCGACCTGGATGAATTGGCCCAGGCATATGAAGAACAGCTTATAACAAAGGAACAAATCCTGAAGTCCCTCAAGAGGACTGACAGACTGCTTAAATTGATATATAAAAGGAATGTGCCTGAATATGTAAATGACCTAATAAGAAATCTCACAGGCAGGGAGTGTTGAAAATGGCAGAACTGACTGATTATATTAATGCCAGAAAACTTGGTCTGAAAGACTATTCCAATTACATCTCGCAGGGACGCAACGGTTATCTGCCTTTTCTTGACGGTATTCTAAAGAATATAGATATAGTTTCGGAAGTTGATCTGGGTATAGTGGACATTCCACTTCGTAAAGTGAAGGGGACATACTCATATCTTCGCAGCATTTCTTTTGCAAGAAATTATATGCCGCTTATGGACCCGGATTCGGAATTTGCGGTAAAATGGCAGATTGTCTGCGATATACAGAATAATGAGGGCCTGAGGGATCCTGTAAAGGTCTACGAATATCTCAACTGGTTCTATGTTGTGGAAGGCAACAAGAGAATCAGCGTGCTTAAGTACATGGATGTCTATTCATATCATGGACATGTTACCCGCTTAATTCCCAGGTACGACGAAAACAACAAGGATATCCGTATCTATTATGAATTCATGGAATTCAACAAGAAAACCGGGATATTTGACATATGGATGAGCAACGAGAAAAACTTTTCGGAATTATGGGAAATAATCAAGGATTATAAACCGAAAAATCCTTATGTCGATCCGAAAGACCGGTTCAAGTATTTCTCCAGCTCTGTCTATAATGTATTCCGGCAGGCTTTTTATAAGCTTGGCGGCAATACCCTTCCCATAACAACGGGTGATGCGTTCCTGGATTTCCTGAAAATCCATGGCATAAATGAAGATTTCACCGAAGAAGAGCTTAAAGAGCGGATCTGGAGGCTTCTTGCCGAACTCAGGTTTTATTCCGACACAGAAAGTGTCGATATACAGCATGCTCCCAGCTTTAAACTGGAAAAAGGGCTTATAAGCAGGATAGCTCAGAGGCTGAAACCTGAAATCATCAAAGTAGGTTTTGCCCATGCATCCGATCCAAAAACATCCAGTTGGACTTACTCACATGAGCTTGGAAGAATGCATCTGCAGAATATTCTGAAAGACAGTGTGAAAACAGTCGTAAGGAAAAACCTTCCCGAAAACAATGATACCGCTCCCGTTCTTCAGGAAATGGTGGACGAAGGATGCCGGATTATTTTTACCACAGCCCCTTCCCTCATCACTGCCACTTTAAAGGTGGCAATGGACAACCAGGACTGCAATTTCCTCAATTGTTCCTTCATGCATTCTTTCAGGCATGTAAACACCTATTTCGGAAGGATTCACGAACCCCGGTTCTTAAGTGGTCTGGTGGCAGGCATACTGACACGGACAGACAAGCTGGGTTATATTGCTCCTATCCTGGACAATGACGTACTTAGCGGAGTGAACGCTTTTACCCTTGGTGCCAGGATGGTTAACCCCAGGGTGAGAGTTTATGTAAAATGGGCTCCAAATGATAAAATAAAGGAAGTTACTCAGGAATTTTCAAGAGACCTTGCAGCAAAGGGCGCAGACATAATTTCTCACCATAATACCCTTGCCAAACGGCAGTTTTCCCGTGAGTACGGGGTTTACACAATCAAAAAGGATGAAAACGGCGATATTGTACCCGACACCTATCTGGCAACACCAGTCTGGAATTGGGGCATTTTCTACGAGAAATATGTAAGAAGCGTTTTGGCCGGAAGTACGAAACTCGGGGCCGACAACGCCGTTCATGGCCGCATGAGAAATTACTGGTGGGGCCTGGATTCAGGGCTTCTGGATTTCTTCTATGCCAGAAACCATTTGCCCAGCGATACCTGCAAGTTTATTGAATTTGTAAAATCATCGCTGATTGCACAGAATTACAAAGTATTTGTGGGACCGATTTATGACAATGGCGGAAACCTGATCGTAAGCGAAGGAGAAGAACTTACAAGGGAACAGATACTTTCAATGAACTGGCTGGCCGACGGTATAGAAGGGGAGCTTCCCAATATTGTCAGAAGAACGGGCCAGGATCTGTCAGCCGGAAAAATAATTTGATGGTTTCTGCTGTTTTACGGAGTTATATCAATAACATAATAACTGTATGCATCAATAATTTTGGTGCCGTTGTATTCCGATATGCGCTTGCCTTGCCCGTAATTCAGATGCATATGTCCGTGGAACATATATTTGGGCCTGTATTTGTCAAGAAGCTGGTTAAATGCCTTGAATCCAGTATGACACAAATCATCGGCGTCCCCCAGTCGGTAGGCAGGCGCATGAGTTACAAGTATATCGAATCCTTTTGAAAAAAACAGCTTGGGTTTCAGTTTCAGAATTCTCCTTTGCATTTCTCTTTCGGTATATTGATAAGGAGGTCTGGATTTATGGGTGAAGCTGTATTTCAGTGAACCTCCAAGGCCCAAAATCCTTAGTCCTTTAAAATTTACGATCTTGTCCTCAA
>Ga0134091_1001381_pt1 | contig 19088 bp, 20 predicted proteins | sample 2_5taG_FD_94451 | JGI IMG/M metagenome (GOLD analysis project Ga0134091, IMG submission 94451) | Switchgrass degrading microbial communities from high solid loading bioreactors in New Hampshire, USA - 2_5_20_6_A2 metaG | ecosystem: Engineered > Bioreactor > Semi-continuous > Anaerobic >...
ATTCTCATTTTGAACATGGAGACTTGATAAGCGGCGAATATATGACTGAAAACTATCTGGTAAGGAATAAAGCTTGTTTTGCATGCAGCATTGGCTGTGGAAGAGTTATAAAAATTCCTGATGGTAAGTATAAGGGAATTGTTGCAGGGCCAGAGTATGAGGCAGGATGGTCTTATGGTGCATCCTGTGGTGTAAAAGATTTGAATGCTATAGACCAAGCTAACCATGTATGCAACCTTCTAGGACTAGATCCAATTACTGTGGGAGCCACTATAGCTTGCGCAATGGAATTGTATGAAAAAGGATACATAACTAAAGAGGATTTAGGTGGTAAAGAACTTAGATTTGGAGATGCTGAAAGCATTATAGAATGGACAGAGCTTACAGGATATAGAGAAGGCTTTGGAGATATTATGGCTTTAGGTTCTTATAGAATGGCAGAAAAATACGGGCATCCTGAGCTATCCATGAGCGTTAAGAAACAAGAAATGCCAGCTTATGATGGAAGGGTATTACAAGGAATGGGATTAGAATATGCTACTAGCAACAGAGGAGGTTGCCACGTTAGAGGATATTTAACTTCTCCAGAAATATTAGGTATTCCAGTAAAATTAGACCCTCATACAACAGAAGGAAAACCAGCCATGTTGAAGACCTTCCAAGATTTAACTGCAGTTGTAGATTCATCTGATATATGTTTGTTTAGTACTTTTGCTATAGGCCTACCTGAAATTTCAGAGATGTTGAGAAACGCTACAGGATTAGAATATAGTGACGAAGAGATATTGAAAATAGGCGAAAGAATATGGAATCTTGAAAAGCTATTCAATATAGAAGCTGGATTTTCAAGAAAAGACGATACGCTTCCATACAGATTATTACATGAGCCTGTAAATAGCGGTCCAGCAAAAGGCAAGGTAACTGAACTTGATAAGATGTTGGATGAATATTATGAGCTTAGAGGATGGGATAAGGAAGGTATACCAACTGATGAAAAATTAGAAGAATTGTCATTGGAAAGAAAGGCTTTTGCATAATACTATAATTAGAATAAGGAACATCCATCATATTCCATGATGGATGTTCCATATATTTATTTGCAGAGGGTGATGACTGTGGAAAATAACTTAAATAATTATGAGAATTCAATTGATATTATAAAAGAATATCCTCAAGACAAAAGATATACTTTAGCAATGCTTCAGGATATTCAAAGACACTATGGATTTATACCTAGAGAAGCTATGGAATATATATCTGAATATTTAAATCTACCTTTGAGCCATATATACAGCATGGCAACTTTCTATAAAGCTTTGAAATTAACTCCTAAAGGCAAACATACAATTAAAGTATGTAGTGGGACAGCTTGTCACATAAGGGGTTCAGAAACAGTTAAGGATCAGATATTGTCCATATTAAATATAAAGCCAGGAGAAACCACCTCCGATGGATTGTTTTCATTAGAAGTAGTTAATTGTATAGGTGCTTGTGCTCTTGCTCCAGTTATGGTTATAGATGATAAATATTATGGCAATATGACTCCGGAAAAGATTCAATCTGTAATAGACCAATATAAGGGGGCAAGTATATATGGTTAGTAGGAAAATATATGTATGTTGTGGAACTGGATGTTTAGCCAATAATAGCTATGAGGTGTATTTAAGATTAAAGGAAAGGTTAGAAAATATTCCTCAGACTGAAGTGCAAACTTTAGTTAAATCCACGGGGTGTAATGGATTATGCGAAAAGGGTCCTGTTGTAAAGATATATCCTGATGAAATATCATATTTTAAAGTAACCGTTGATGATGTGGATGAAATAGTGGAAAAGACCGTACTAAAGGGCGAGGTCATAGATAGACTTCTATATTTTGATACAGGGTTAAAGAAGAGATTGAGATCTCATAGAGACGCTAGCTTTTATAAGCATCAGCATAAGCTTGCTTTAAGAAATATTGGTGAAATTGACCCTACTAACATAGATGACTATATTGAAAGAGGAGGATACAAGGCATTAGAAAAAGCCTTAACTATGAAACCAGAAGAGATAATAGATGAAGTTGAAAAATCAAACCTAAGAGGAAGAGGAGGAGCAGGATTCCCAACAGGCAAGAAGTGGAGATCATGTGCTGGATATAATGATTTTCCTAAATATGTAGTGTGCAATGGAGATGAAGGAGACCCTGGCGCTTTTATGGACAGAAGTATCATGGAAGGAGACCCAAATACTGTAATAGAAGGCATGATAATCTGCGGATATGCTATCGGTGCTCATAATGGATATCTATACATAAGAGATGAATACGAACTAGCTTTAAAAAATATGCAGAAAGCTATAGATAATGCAAAAGAACGTGGATATTTAGGGAAAAACATATTGAATAGCGGATTTGATTTTGATTTGGAGATAGTTAGAGGTGGAGGAGCTTTTGTATGCGGCGAATCCAGTGCTCTTATGGCATCCATTGAGGGCAATGTGGGAGAACCAAGAGCTAAGTATATAAGAAGTGTAGAAAAGGGCCTTTGGAACAAACCTACAGTATTGAACAACGTGGAAACATGGGCAAATATACCTCTTATTATTTTAAATGGAGCAGAATGGTTTAAGAAAATAGGTACGGAAGGCAACTCAGGAACTAAAGTATTTTCATTAGTAGGAAAGGTAAAGAATACTGGACTAGCAGAGATTCCTATGGGGACAACCCTAAGACAATTGGTTTTCGATATAGGAGGAGGAATTATTAATAATAGACCATTTAAGGCAGTTCAGACAGGAGGACCATCAGGGGGATGTATTCCAAAGGAATATTTGGATATTTCTATGGATTTTGATTCTCTATCAGAAATAGGGTCTATGATGGGATCTGGTGGTGTAATAGTAATGGACGATACCACTTGTATAGTTGATGTTGCAAGATATTACATGAACTTCCTTTCAGAGGAATCCTGTGGTAAATGTACAACCTGCAGGGAAGGTATAAAGACCATGCTAGATATACTGACAAACATTACGCAGGGAAAGGGACAGTTAGAAGATATTGATTTACTTCTAAGGATAGGAGAAACTGTTCAAAAAGCTTCTCTTTGTGGGCTTGGCAAATCAGCTCCTAATCCAGTTCTTACAACTATCAAGTACTTTAGAGATGAATATGAGGAACATATAATCAATAAGAGATGCCCAGCTGGTACGTGTAAGAATTTAACTAGCTATTACATAGACCATGAAGCTTGCATTGGATGTGGAATTTGCAGTAAGAACTGTCCTGTAGATGCAATTACAGGAAAAATCAAAGAGGTACATGTAATAGATGAAAGCAAATGTATTAAATGTGGTACATGCTTTACTAAATGTCCAAGAGATGCTGTGAAGATCGGGGGGATGAAAGTTGAAGCTTAAAATAGATGGAAAGCTTTGTGAAGGTTACCAAGGAGAAACCTTGATGGAAGTAGCAAGAAGAAATAATATTGATATCCCCGGATTGTGCTATAAAAAGGGAGTTGAAGGTCAAGGAAGATGCAGGTTATGCTTAGTTGAAGTAAAGGAAGGAAATAGAAGAAGGATTGTCTCTGCCTGTGTATACCCAATCAAAGATGGCATTGAAGTTACTACCACTACAGATGAAATAATTAACATGAGAAAAGATATAATACTCATGTTGTTCTTGAGATCCCCTAATAATGAATATATTAGCAGTTTAGTAAAAGAATACAATATAGTGATACCTGAAAGATATTTGGATAAGGATCGAAAGGATGACTGCATACTATGTGGTCTCTGTGTTAAAGCTTGCCAATCTATGGGAACTAGTGCCATTTCATTAGTGGATAGAGGTATAAATAAGAAGGTATCCACTCCTTATGACGATGCTTCAAAGGATTGCATAGGGTGTGGAGCTTGTGCTGAAGTCTGTCCTACAAATGCTATAAAGATGACAGATGAGAATGGCAAAAGGACAATTTGGAACAGAACCTTTGAGTTAATAAAATGTTCCGTATGTGGCGAATATTTTATAACTAAAGAAGCTTATGACCATATGGAGAATAAGCTTGATGAGGAGAAAAGGCCAATATGCGATCATTGTAAGAAAAAAGCTATAGCACAGAAATTCAAGGAATCCTTTGTGAATATTTCTTAGTTGAGGAGTTCATTATATATCAACAAATTATAAAGATTTGGACCTCTGTTGTAGTGGAGGTCCAAATCTTTGTAATGTATTTTTTAAACTAAGCGTGTCCATTAATATTCAAGATACAATCATTTCTTAAAATACTTGCCTTTGCTATTCAATAGATATTGTGCTAAATGGGATGATACTTTTTGTGCGCCCCCATAATTCAAATGGCTGGAATCTGAAAAGTCTTCATTTGTAACCAGCTTTTTCTCTTTATTTATCATATTGTAATCTATATATTCTACTTCATACATATCAGCTATCTTATTAGCTGTTTTATTTATATTTTCATAATCAAACCAATAGGCGTCATATAGCTCAAGATAAATTGGAGATTGAGGAGCTGTAACAAATATCAATTTTATGCCTTTTTTCTTGCATAGGTTTACTATTTTATCTAGGTATTTCAATTGTTTTTTGTTCCATACATAGGTCTTAGGACTTTTAATAGCATTGTCAAACTTGCTCTTTATAGTGTTTACGTCCACTACATTATTATCTACTATGAATCCCTTACCTTTATAGTTTTTTAAATAAGAATCTAAATTTACGCTACTTGCGGTTACATCTTTTCCCATGAGTTTCTTTATCAATTCTTCTGTATGCTGGTGGTATCTTACGGTCTTAAATAATGCATAGGAGTACTGATCCACATCAAATACATTTAATAGATATCCAATCTTATTTGCAGAAAACTTCATATTATCGAAATTCCATAGTTTAGTATTTAGATACTTATCATCATTAAACAATCCCCAGTTGATATCCAAGACAACTAATGAAGGCTTTTGATACTTTAGAGTTTCTTTTAATACATAATAGGTTTCTACTGGTTTTTGAAGAGGACTTCCCATATTAAATGAATTTATATTAAGCTTTTTATCAAATACTTCTGGATCGAAAGTTCTATATGAATAGGAAGAACCGATAAATACTAAATTTACACTATTAGAAGGCAGCCCATAGAACTCATTCCATTTTACCTGAGCATATAGGTCAGTTGAACCAGCTATGTTTTCAAGCTGTACCTCAAAAAAGTTGTTGATTGCTAAAAAGATGAATAAAAATAGAACAAATTTTGATAGAGTTTTTGTATATTCATTAAAACTGGACATATAAAAACTGGGTCTGCTCTTCATATCCATATCCATATCCTCCTAACAAAATTATTGAAAATATCAATATATAATAGAAACTCCATCTAATCCAAATAGGTTTACTGCCCACTATTTCTAAAATAGAATTGCTGCTTTTTATATATTCCATCAATACTAAAAGCATTAAAAATGTCATAGTTATAATGAAATCATATTTTTCAATTCCAAAGCTTGCCAACAATTCTGCCATATAAGAAAGGCTTAAGCCACTGCTTATATCTTTAAACATATTAGATATAATGTAAATGGCATCAGATAAGCTGTTAGCCCTAAAGAATATCCAAGCAAAATCTACTAGCAAAAAGGTTAATATCATCTGAAGGATAGAATGGAATCTTGGATGTCTATTAAATCCTAATTTATCAGTTAACTGGTTCCTGATATTTTTAGTTAATTTAGATATGATGGTTAAAATGCCGTGTAATATTCCCCAAATGACAAAGGTCCAGTTAGCTCCATGCCATAGACCACTTAGCAAAAATACGATAAGTTGGTTAAAGCACCATCTCTTTGTACTAACTCTATTTCCTCCTAAAGGAATGTATACATAGTCTCTAAACCAAGAAGAAAGGGATATATGCCATCTTCTCCAAAATTCAGGTACCGATTTGGAAGTATAGGGATTATTAAAGTTGTTTATGGAGTTAAAACCAAGTACCTTTGCACATCCTATAGCTACATCAGAGTAGCCTGAAAAGTCACAGTATATTTGAAAGGCAAAAAATATTGATGCCAATATAAGGGGTATTCCCTTATAATTTTGAGGATGATTAAATACAGGATTTATAAACAGAGCCAAATTATCTGCAATTACCAATTTTTTAAAGAATCCCCATAGCATGAGTATAAAACCATCTTTTATCCTGGTAAGGTCTATATGATGTTTTTCATGAAATTGAGGTATGAGATTGTATGACCTGTCTATAGGACCGGATAATACTTGGGGGAAGAAGGATAAGAATAGAGCAAATATACCAAAATGCTTTTCTGCCTTAATGTTTTCTCTATAAACATCTATGGTATACCCTAAGGCTTTAAAAGTATAGAAGGATATTCCTATAGGTAATAGCAAATCTAGGGTTGGAAATCTATAGGATAGGGAAACCCATTTTAAAACATTATTAAGTGATGAACTAATGAAGTTGAAATACTTAAATAGAAATAATATGCTTGAATTGATAATCAAGTTCATCACTAATAGACTTTTCTTTGCTTTTTGTGAGCTATATCTATCCATTAATATTCCAGTTAGATAAGTGGTTATTGTAGTGATTAGTATGAACAAAGTGTACTTAACATTCCATAACATATAAAAATAATAGCTGGCAATTAATAATACAATCCAACGATATTTATCCTTTACAATATAATAGAGTATAGTTGCTAAAGAAAAAAATATAATAAACTTAGTTGAAGTAAATATCATATTAAACCTCCAAAAGTTAATATTGTTCATATAATACATATAGCACAAGAGATATTTTAACATATGTACAAAATTTTTGGAATATAGTACCTTTTCTTCTAAGATCATATATCTATGAATGGATTGATACAATTAGCGGGAGTAGAGCGTATAGAGCATATTAACTGGATACTATGACTTTATAATGGTATAATGTGTATAATAAGGAGAATTTTAATTTAATAATGAACAGTTTCATTAAGAATACATATAAGTGGTATGGAGATGGTGAGTATGGAATATAGGATAAGGACAAATAAATCTCAAGAGTTTATCGACATTACCCATTTAATTAATGAGGAGATAAAAAGGACGAATGTAAAAGATGGAATAGCAGTAGTATTTGTTCCCCATACAACAGCAGGGGTTACAATTAATGAAAATACGGATCCTGATGTGGTAGAAGATATATTGTCGTCTTTAAATAAAGTTTTTCCTGTAAATGGCAGCTATCTCCATTATGAAGGCAATTCTCATGCTCATATAAAAGCTTCAATCATGGGATCCTCCTGTACTATTATCATTGAAAATGGAAGAATGAAGTTAGGTACCTGGCAGGGAGTGTATTTCTGCGAATTTGATGGTCCAAGGGATAGGAAGGTATACATAAAGGTTATAGGTTAAAGGCTCTAAAGGTCAACTTTAGAGCCTTTTTCATGGGATTGTAACATTATGGTCTTTCCAACATAGTATATATATTGGTTATAAATTTTATTGGGGGGATCTTATGAAAAGAAAAAGTTTTCTGGTGCTAGGAGGGGATAACCGCAATTTAGAGCTTGCAAATCTTCTCAAAAAGGATGGGCACAATGTGTATCTATCCCATGCTGATGGAATGAACTTTCAGGAATCATCTATAATAATCGGTCCACTGCCTTTGTCCTACGATGGATATACTCTTAATGCGCCCTTTCATTCTGAGAAGATAATTTTGGAAGATATACTTACAGATATGAAAAAGGGCCAAGTTTTCATAGCAGGCAATATGGATAATGGGTTTATGTCAAAGGCAGAAGAATATGGAATTACTGTAATAGACTATTTTAGAAGAGAAGATATGCAAGTGTTAAATGCTGTTCCAACTGCTGAAGGAGCTATTAAGCTAGCCATAGAACATTTACCTATAACTATACATAATTCCAATACTCTAGTATTGGGATTTGGAAGGATAGGAAAGGCCCTATCTAAAATGCTTCAGGGGATAGGCGGAAATGTATATGTAGCTGCTAGAAATTACAGTGATATAGCTTGGATAAAAAACTATAGATACACACCAATATTGTTTTGGGAGTTAGATAAATATATTCATAAAATGGATATAGTTTTCAATACAGTCCCAGCTATGGTACTAGATAGAGACCTATTAATCAAGTTAAATAAGGAAGCATTAATAATAGATTTAGCTTCCAAACCAGGGGGAGTGGATTTCCTAGCAGCAGAAGAGTTAGGAATTAAGACCATCCATGCATTGGGATTACCAGGGAAAACTGCTCCAGTGTCTGCTGCAAGGATAATAAAGGATACCATATATAATATTATTGAAGAAAGGGGTATATAGAATGACATTAAAGGGAGTTAAAATAGGATGGGCATTAACAGGCTCATTTTGTAATTTTCAGTTTGTATTTCCACATATTGAAAACATAGCAAAAGAAGGAGCAGACATATATCCCATAGTATCCTATTCTGTAGATTCATTTGATACAAGATTTGGAAAAGCAGAAGAATGGAAGAATAAGTTAAGGGAAATAACAGGAAAGGATATAATTTCAACTATAGTTGATGCAGAACCTGTTGGACCACAGCTAAAAATGGACATAATGATAGTGGCTCCATGCACAGGCAACACAATAGCAAAGCTAGCTAATGCAATAACTGATACTCCTGTAACTATGGCATGCAAAGCTCATTTGAGAAATCAGAGACCTTTAGTATTAGCCATTGCAACAAATGATGCTTTAGGGGCTAATGCGAAAAATATTGGTCTTCTTTTAAACACTAAAAATGTGTACTTTGTTCCCTTTGGTCAAGATGACCCGATAAAAAAACCTAATTCAATGATAGCACATTTTGAAAAGATAAAATTGACTCTAGAAGAGGCTTTAAAAGGGAAACAGATACAACCCATATTGGAATAAAGAGACCCAAAGTTGGGTCTCTTTTATATTGAATTTATTTCATCAGACTATCGTATAGATTTTGAGCGAAATCAGTTAAATTAGGAGTATTTGTATTTATAGTTATACTTTCATAGGAAAACTCAATGTCTAATAGGTTTTGTTTATTATTATCTATAAATCTATTTATCTTATTAGTGATAGATTCCTTGTATTCTTTATTAAACATAATAGAGAAAACTGTATAGATGTCTTTGCTTTCTACAGCAATTCCTATTATCTCTTCTTGGCCACCCTTATTGGATATGAGAGTTCCTTCCACATCTAAAAAAGTTGAAGTAACTCTAACAGGTATATTAAACTTTTTGGCAAATAGTACTGATTTAGGATGGATTACTTTAGCTCCTTTTGATGCTAGCTTATACATGTTGTCATAGGATATTTTTTCAATGTATTTTGTATAGGGAACTAGTTTAGGGTCTATAAAGGCTACCCCTGGCACATCGGTGAAAATGTCAACTCTTTTTGCATTTAAGTAGCCGCCTAAAGCAATTGCAGTAATATCGCTGCCACCTCTGCCTAAGGTTGTAATCTCTTTTTTCTCAGTTATCCCTTGAAATCCTGCTACAACTACAATCTTGCCTTCTTTTATATACTCTTTTATAGTGGATACATCAATATCTAATATTTCTGCAGAATTAAAATTGTCATCTGTCAATATGCCAGCTTGAAAGCCAGTCAAAGGCTCTGATGAAATGTTGTTGCTCTCCAATAGATGAGATACTACAGCTGTGGAAATGGTTTCTCCGCAGGACATTATTAAATCCTTCTTTTTTGGATTTATTTTTGGATTTATCTGTTCAAGCTGCTTAATAAGAGTATCAGTAGCATAAGGGTCTTTATCTCTGCCTATGGCAGATACTACTAATACAGGGGTTTCTCCTTTTTTCATGGATTTTTTTATATGTCTTAAAATATGGGAATCCTTGTTAAGGTTTCTAAGGGATGTTCCACCAAATTTAAGCACAACTATTGACATGATATCACCTTCACTATACTAGGTTCATTTCTATTAACTTTTCAGCAATTTGCACTGAATTAAGGGCTGCACCTTTTCTTAGGTTATCTGCTACTATCCACATGTTTATTCCGTTCTTTATTGAGAAGTCCTTTCTAATTCTTCCTACAAACACATCATCTTCTCCATCAACATAAATAGGCATAGGGTATAAGTTGGATTTTGGTTCATCTACTACTTTAACCCCTTTAGTTTTATTAAGAATTTCTCTTACTTCATCAGGAGAAATGGCTTTTTCAGTCTCTATGTTTACCGATTCTGAATGGCAATTGAATACAGGTACTCTAACTGTTGTAGAAGATACTTCAATGTTTTCATCTAATATCTTTTTGGTTTCATTGACCATTTTCATTTCTTCTTTGGTGTAACCATTTTCCAAGAAATCGTCTATATGAGGTAAAAGATTAAATAGTATTTGATGTGGATACACTGAATTTAAAATTGGTTCATCAGAAAAATAACTTAAAACTTGATTGTGTAGCTCATTGATGGCATCTTTCCCAGTGCCAGATACTGCTTGGTAAGTGGATACTACAATTCGCTTAATATTATAGATATCATGAATGGGCTTTAAAGGAACTAGCATCTGTATTGTGGAACAGTTTGGGTTAGCTATAAGCCCTTTATGGTGTTTTAAGTCTTCTGGGTTTACTTCTGGAATTACTAAAGGCACATCTTTATCCATTCTCCATGCACTGCTGTTATCTATGACTATTGCATTTTCATTTACTGCAATGGGGACCAGCTCTCTGCTTACACTGCTATCAACACAGAAAAATGCTATATCAACATCTTTAAAGGCTACTTTTTCTGCTACTTCAGTAAAAAATATTTCATTGTTGAACTCTATTTCTTTATCTTTATTCCTATGAGTTCCCAAGAATTTGATTTTATTAATAGGGAAGTTTCTCTCCTGAAGTATACTTGTGAGTTTCCTTCCTACTACCCCTAAGGGACCAACTACTGCCACATTATAAGTTTTCAAAATATCCCCTCCTATATCTATATTTGGTATGGCTAGCTAGTACATAATTATAATTACATAATATTCATTAGGGATATAAAAGGTTATACAGTGGATAAAAGAACATGTTTAGGATATTCACATATTATATAAATAGCTAAAAGTTAAAGGGGGTTTTGAAGTGATAAACTGGGGTAGATTGATAACTGCAATGGTTACACCTTTTGATGAGAATTTGAATGTGGATTATGAAGCAGCAGTAAAATTAGCCAAGTACTTAGTGGAAGAAGGAAATACTGCTCTATTGGTTACAGGGACCACAGGAGAAGGTCCAACCATTACGCCAGAAGAAAGAGTAAGGTTATATAAGGAAATCAAGAAGAACGTTAATGTACCAATTATTGCAGGAGTTGGAACCAATTCAACTGAAGTGACCATTAAAAACGCCAAAGATGCAGTAGAAGCAGGAGCAGATGGACTCCTTGTAGTAACGCCTTATTATAATAAGCCAGATCAAAAATCTCTATATGCACATTTCAAAAAAGTAGCAGAAGCTGTAGATGTACCAATTATGATGTATAACGTACCTGGAAGGACAGGGTGCAATATGCTACCAGAAACAGTGGAGAAGTTAGCACATATTGATAACATTGTGGCATTAAAAGAAGCAAGTGGAGATATAAATCAGATGTCAGAGATGGTAAGAAAGACACCTGATGATTTCTTAATATATTCTGGAGACGATTCCATGACCTTGCCAGGGATGGCTGTAGGGGTATATGGAGTAGTAAGCGTTGCTTCCCATGTGGTAAGCAGACAAATGAGGGAAATGATAGATTCCTTTGTATTAGGAGACACAAAGAAGGCTATGGAAATTCATCATAGGCTGTTTGACATATTCAAAAAGCTATTTATAGTTACTAATCCAATTCCAGTAAAGGCAGCCTTAAATATGCTTGGCATGAAAGTAGGAGGGTTAAGACTTCCTCTTACAGAAGCTGATGACAAAGTTAAGGAAATAATAAGAGCAGAACTGGAGAAATTGGGATTAAAAACTGTTAATTAATAAGGAGGCCATTGGCCTCCTTATTAATTTAAGTTGAAATTTCCCAAATAACCACACAGCTAGTATATAATATGTATATATAAAAATATTAATAAGAGTAGATTAAACTATTAATATTGGGGATACAAATGATATTGAAGAGATTAATAGAGAAAATCAATGAGATGAGGTGTATATATGGATGCTTTAAATATAAACAGAGAATATATTGAATTAGTGTTAGAGAATCCAGATTTATATTTACAAGACTATAAGAGAACTGTAGAGAAGGTTAAATATTCTAAAGCCCAATATAAAGGAAAACCAATTCCATTTCTTTATAATCCAATGTTTTTCACAGAAGAAGATGCTGATAATTTCAGGAAAATAGGGTCAATGATGCTCTCTATTGCCAACAAGGTAACCCAAAAATACATAGAAGATGAAAATTACAGGAATAAGTTTGGATTTCCAAAGTTCATAGAAGAGCTAATACTCATAGAAAATGGATATGACATAAATGTTCCCATAGGAAGATTTGATATATTCTATAAGGACTATGATAACTTTAAATTCTGTGAATTGAATACTGACGGTTCCTCAGCCATGAATGAGGACAACACATTAGCAGAAATTCTCCTTGAAACAGAAGCTATGAAGAGATTCAGCAGCAAATATAATTTTAGCCTATTTGAGCTATTTGACAGCTGGGTTAAGGAAAGCATTGAAATATATAAAAAGTATGACCCTAACAACCCTAAGCCAAATGTAGCAATAGTGGATTTTACTGAAAGTGGGACTACAGAAGAATTTGAAGAGTTCAAAAAAGCTTACATGAGGAATGGATATAACTGTATAATTGCAGATCCTAGAGATTTAACCTATAAAAATGGAAAGCTATATTTTAAGGACTACAGAATTGACTTAGTATATAGAAGAATAGTTACCTTTGAGCTTATAGATAAGATAGAAGAGATACCTGATTTTATTGAAGCTTATAAGAATAAAGCCATGTGTACTATTGGTTCTCTTAGATCTCAGGTAGTTCACAACAAGATCATATTTAAGATACTCCATGATGATGACACCCTTGAGTTTTTATCTGATGAGGAAAGGGAGTTTATAAAAAAACATATACCTTATACTGGATTATTTAAGGGGGATAGGAAAGTTTTTGAAGAAGTATTAAACAATAAGGATAAATATATTATGAAGCCATTGGATTTAAATGGCTCCAGAGGAGTATTTGCAGGCAGAGATTATTCTATAGAAGAATGGCAAAAGAAGCTAGAGGAAGTTTGGGATAAGGACTATCTATATCAGGAATTTTATAATCCTCATAAGAGGGAATTTATAGTGTTCAATGAAGAAGGAGTATCTGTAGAGGAGTTTGGTACTATAACAGGACTATTTATGTACAATGAAAGACTTACTGGTCTTTACACCAGAGTAGGAAAAAAGAGCATAATATCAGGGTTGTCTGAGTATTATACATTGCCCAATTTGTTGGTTCGATAAAGATTAAAAAAGGGTCCTTTATCTCAGCTATGAGTTAAGGACCCTTAGTTTCTGTTATTATATTTGGATATCAATTACTTTAATCTCTCTAAGTATATTACTATATTTTGATGAACTATCATACTTAATTTGACATGTTTCGCCAGTAGGTAGTGTTATTGTCTTATATTCCCAATCAGGTTCTCTTATTTTAAGATTTCTTATTATTTTGAAAAAGTTTTCCATATTTTCCTTCATCGACTTATTAGAGTATGTTTCACCATATCTACCTACAGAGACATAAACATTTTTTTATTTGGTTTGGGTATATTTCCTACTTTTACTTTAGCACACTCAAGATTGCTTAAGTCCAAGGGATTGTTTATTGTAGGTATATGAAAATTAGATATTCCATAAATTCCCATACAAGACTTCCTTCCTTTTATTTTTATTAATTGAGATATTATCCTCTTGATTATAATATCGTAAATTTTTTCTAATATTTTATTATGTTTTTAAAAACACAGAATTTAATATCTAGCATATAATAGATTGAATGGATATTACTATTTAGTTTATTTTTTATTAGATAAGTAATCAAGAATTTAATGAAAAAGCAAGTTGCCTCTCCTATAATAAGATATAATGAATTGTATAACGCTGAAATAATGGGTATATATAACAAAAAATATTAATAATCATATCAGTAAGACAGATGAGGTGATGAGTTTAGATATGAATAACATAGTATTAGCTTTTGCATTAACTTTATTTGCTGGACTATCAACAGGTATAGGAAGTGCTTTGGCATTTTTCACAAAACGGACTAATGAAAAGTTTTTATCTGCAGCATTAGGATTTTCAGCAGGCGTTATGTTATATGTTTCTTTCATTGAAATATTTACAAATGCTAGATATACACTGGAAGGAATATATGGACCACAGAAGGGATATTTATTTACAACAATAGCATTTTTTGCAGGTATAGTCATAATGGCATTAATTGATAAAACTATTCCCAGTGAAGAAAACCCTCATGAATGGCGAGATGTGGGGGAGATGGAGGATCAGCAAAAGCCATCTGAAACTTCTGAGTTGATGAGAATGGGCATGTTTTCTGCTCTTGCTATAGGAATACATAATTTCCCTGAAGGGTTGGCTACATTTATAAGTGCCCTAGAAGATCCAACTTTGGGATTAAGTATAGCTGTAGCTATAGCAATTCACAATATACCTGAAGGTATTGCCGTTTCCGTACCAATATATTATGCAACAGGAAATAGGAAGAAGGCCTTCATTCATTCTTTTATGTCAGGACTATCAGAACCATTAGGTGCTTTGATCGGATTTACTCTCCTATTTAAGTTCATTAATGAGGTAATGTTTGGAATAATATTTGCTGCTGTAGCAGGTATTATGGTTTATATATCCTTAGATGAGTTGCTTCCTACAGCTGAAAAATATGGTGAACACCACATTGCCATTTATGGACTTATGGGAGGAATGGCTGTTATGGCATTAAGCTTGTTACTATTAGCATAAGGATAGGAAATATATTATTTTCCTATCATATTTTTTTATAATCAGTTATAATCATAGGGGGATGGGGTATATAATTTACCAGGAGGTTATTTCTATGGCGTTAGAAAATGTTTCTATACCTATTGCCTTTGGGGCAGGAATTTTATCCTTTTTTACACCATGTATTTTACCTATGATACCTGCATACATAATGTACATGACAGGTAGCACTGTGGAAAGTGAAGTCAATCAGAGAAGATTAATGGCCTTAACTAGAACATTTGGATTTGTAATTGGATTCACTGTTATCTTTATTATAATGGGAACATCAGCTAGTTTCATAGGTAGAATATTTATAAGAAATAAAGACCTATTTTCAAAGATAAGTGGTATACTCATAATCATATTTGGACTAAATCTTATAGGAGTTATGAAATTGAGATTTTTGAATGCAGACAGAAAGGTGTCAGCTCCTAAAAGAGTAACTAGTTGGTTCAGCTCCATATTGATGGGCATGGCTTTTGCAGCAGGGTGGACTCCATGCTTTGGACCTGTATTAGCAAGTATACTGGTATATGCCAGCACATCAACAACTTTATCCCAAGGAGTGTTCTTATTACTTATATACTCCATTGGAATGGCCATACCCTTTATATTAACAGCTCTTTTCATCAATGTGTTTAGCAGATTTTTAGAAAGAGCTGAAAAGATTATAGTATATCTTCCTAAAATAAGTGGACTTATTATGGTCATATTTGGAATACTAGTATTTTTCGATAAGGTTATCCATATAAGCAGGTTACTACAGTGAAAAGGAGAGATAAGGTGAATAAGAAAATTTTACTTGCTATTATTGTTTTAGTTTTAGTATTGGCTATAGGGACATATTATTTTATATTTAGGGCAGATAGCAAATCAGAAGAGAATGAAAACCTTCAAGACAATGGCAATGAAAATAACATACAGACAGAAGATGAACAGGCATCGGATGAGGGAGATGAAATTGTTCCTGAAATAGCAAAAGGTAAACCAGCTCCTGATTTTACTCTAATGGATTTAAATGGCCAGGAAGTATCCTTATCGGATTTCAGAGGTAAGTATGTTTTAATAAATTTTTGGGCTACTTTGTGTAGCTATTGTAAAATAGAGATGCCAGATCTTCAGAGAATATATGATGAAAATGAGGATTTAATAGTATTAGCAGTAAATGTTCAGGAAGAAAAAGGTATAGTGGATAGCTATATCCGACATAATGGATATGATTTCCCAGTTGTATTAGATGAAGATGGAAAAGTAGCAAACACTTACTTAGTAAGTGGATTTCCTGTGTCCTATTTTGTAGATAAGGAAGGGATACTATTAGGTGGAGTACCTGGGATGATGACCTATGACCAAATGGTGAAAATCTTAAATGATATTAGGAAGTAATAATTAGGCGATGGAATATTTTAAATAGAGTAGAGTGAATATCGGGTAATAAGTGTTATATATGCTTATATCCGATATTTTTATTTATATTGAAATTATTAAAACTACATAAATAATAAAGTCTAGTTGGTATAAATTATTAGTTATGCTGATATCTATGAAAACATATGATAGTATGGTAAATGGTGGTATAATAAAATTACTAATTATTAGGGAGGAAAATATTATGAAACCTATGGTTGATGAGAAGGATCATAATATTGAGTTCAAGCGTATAACTGGACAAGACATGATAGAAGAAGTTAAGAAACTTTTTTTAGAGTATGCCCAATCACTAAAAGTAGATCTTTCTTTTCAAAACTTTGAGGAAGAGTTTAGGTCATTGCCAGGTAAATATGGACCACCTGATGGACTTTTAGTATTAGCATTAGTTGATGGTAAAGCAGCAGGGTGTGTTGCCCTTCGTAAAAATTCTGAAACTATATGTGAAATGAAAAGGTTATATGTTCGCAATCAATACAGAGGATTAGGAATTGGTAAAAAACTTGTTAATATAGTAATTGAACATGCCTCAAAAATGAATTATCAATATATTAGGCTTGATACTCTTCCAACAATGAAAGAAGCTCAATCTTTATATACATCATTGGGATTTTATGATATTGACCCATATGTGTATAATCCCATTGAAGGAACAAGGTATATGGAGTTGAAGTTAAAAACTTAATATCAATACTTAAAGCATCCTCAAATATGAAAAAGATAAATAACAAGTAACTTTGGTAAGTTTTCAAGACTAAGTATTATATAATTTATAATCATATGAAGTAAAATAAGGGGCATATTTGCATATATAGTGCTAAGCATTTTTATGAGTATTCAAGATATATTTAAATATATTTAAATTTTAAAGGTTATACTTAAGTTTTTATAATAATTTCTCTCACTTTTATTTTTGTCCTGTGATGGTATAATATTATAGGATAAAAAATATGGAGTGAGAAAAATGACAGATAGAGAAAACAAATTAGCAGGAAACTGTGAAATATTAATTCCAGAAGAGGAGAGAAAACCTCTTGAGGAGATAGAAAGAAGCATAATCAAAAGATATAGAAAGCATATTTGGAGCAAGTTTATCAAAGCTATAAGGGATTTTCAGCTTATAGAGGATGGGGACAAAATTGCAGTGGCAGTTTCGGGAGGTAAGGATAGCTTGCTTATGGCTAAACTATTTCAGGAATTACAACGCCATGGCAATGCAAATTTTGAGCTAGAGTTTATATCCATGGATCCTGGATATCATCCTGATATAAAGAAATTGCTAATTGATAACTGTAATTACTTGAATATACCAATTCACTTGTTTGAATCTAATATATTCCAAGTAGCAAGTAAGATTGCAGATGACTATCCTTGTTACATGTGTGCTAGAATGAGAAGAGGAGCTTTATACAGAAAAGCTAAAGAGCTTGGATGTAATAAATTAGCTTTAGGACATCATTTTAATGACGTTATAGAGACCACGATGTTAAATCTATTGTGTGCAGGCAATTTTAAAACCATGATGCCAAAATTAAAATCTCAAAACTATGAAGGCATAGAGCTCATTAGACCTCTATATTATATTGAAGAGGAGTATATCATACGATTTATTAACTACTGTGGTATATGGCCTTTAAATTGTGCATGTATGGTAGCTGCTAAGAAAATAGGGAATAAACGCTACGAGATAAAGGCGTTAATAGATCAGTTAAAGGATAAGTTTGTTAATGTGGACATATCCATATTTAGAGCAGCTCAAAATGTCAATATGGACTGTATATTAGGATGGACAAAGGACGATAAAAAGTATTCATTTTTAGATTTTTACGATGAATAAGGCAGCTATTAAGCTGCCTTCTATTTACTATATAGTGGTTTTTCAAAAGGTTCACTAATTAATATATGTCCCATCAATGATTCTGCTTTCTTACCATCTATTAGAAATTGTACCTTATCTATATGATCTAATTCCAGTAAGGTATTTACTATTTGAGCTATGGTTAAATCTTCCTGCATAGAGCTTCCATATAAACCTTCCTGAGAGAAGTTAACAAATGCAGTTCCATCAGCTACTTCAACTCCTAGTAAATTAACGTTGGAAGGTATGGCAGTAGATAGATTCTCTGTTGCTGGACTTTTCATCAATTCTTTGACTATAGCTTCTTCAAGTGTAATACTACCCACTACAACTGTTTTCTTTTCAGGGATGAGTTTTTCTAAATTTTCATCCCCAGTTTCAACATATTCTTTATTAACAAAATATAATGTGACTTCTACCTCATTAGTATTTGGCTGAGGATCAATAACCTGATTTTCATTTTCATTATCTTTGTTTTCATTTTCGTTTTCATTTACTATACTATTACCTGTTCCATCAGATATTTCACCATCTGTGGAATTGTTTGGGTTACTACAAGCATAAAGGCTTATTGTTACTAATACTATTAACAAAATAGCTACATATTTTTTCAACATATGATCACTTCCTTTCTTTAACTACTTATATTATAACAGATACTTGTTAAGACAGAATGAAAAACTATTAAGATACTATTAAGAAAAGAAAAAGATATTCTAAACTATATGTTTAGAGGAACTTC
>Ga0134091_1001386_pt1 | contig 19066 bp, 13 predicted proteins | sample 2_5taG_FD_94451 | JGI IMG/M metagenome (GOLD analysis project Ga0134091, IMG submission 94451) | Switchgrass degrading microbial communities from high solid loading bioreactors in New Hampshire, USA - 2_5_20_6_A2 metaG | ecosystem: Engineered > Bioreactor > Semi-continuous > Anaerobic >...
AAATACGGTCTTTGTATAATAGTCGAGCCCCCGTACTATACTCTTGTCTATATTGAAAGGAATGCCTATAGTGCTGAGTCTTTCAAGAACGGCCTCAAAATGTTCTTTGCACTCGTCGCAAATATGGTCGAGGAGTGCGGGAGCATTTTTTACCGTTTCCTGGCATCTCTCCTCCTTGCAGTCTATAATGCGCAGAGGGTTCCTGTTATAGCGGTCCCTGCATGTATCGCACATACCGTCAATCCTGTCCCTCAGGTAATCCTTGAGGATCTCATTGTATTTGCTCCTGCATATCGGACAGCCTATGCTGTTTATGTTGAGATCCAGGTTTCTGATCCCCAGTCTGCTGAAATACATTGCCAGCATGGAAATAACCTCGGCGTCTGCAGACGGGCTTTTGGATCCCAAAAGCTCTACCCCGAACTGATGGAACTCCCTGTACCTCCCTGCCTGGACCTTTTCATACCTGTAGGCCGAAATCTGGTAAAACAGCTTTACCGGTTGAGGCAATGAAGACATACCATGCTCAATATAGCTTCTTACCACCCCGGCAGTTCCCTCTGGCCTGAGGGTCAGGCTTCTGCCACCCTTGTCCTGGAAGGTATACATCTCCTTCTGGACAATGTCGGTGGTATCGCCCACTCCGCGCTGGAACAGTTCTGTATGTTCAAATACAGGAATACGGATCTCCTTATATCCGAATCTCCTGCATAAGTCAGAAAATTCTTTTTCAACAAAATTCCACAGATACACCTCATCCGGCAATATGTCCCTTGTACCTCTGGGCGCTTTTGTAAGCATATTGGTTTCACTCCTGTCCGGATCTCTTATTCATGGAAATAATATGATCCGTTATTTATAAAAGTTATTGTAGCCGTACCGTTATTCATTGTCAATAAAATGAAATCCGCTACCTGTTTTCGCACTGGGAGCAGCTTGAGCTGATTTCCCGCCTTTTAAGCCTTGCCTCCCTTCGCTTTAATGCTTCCTGATATTCCCTTAGCTCCTCATCGGTTTCAAGTATGAGCCGGGGCACCGGGCGGGGCTTCCCGTCGTCATCCAGGGCAACAAAAGTAAAATAAGCCCTGTTGGTAAACTTTGATTCCCCCGTGAGATAATTTTCGGAGCATGCCTCTACCAGGACTTCCATGGATGTTCTTCCCACCCATGTAAGCTTTGCTTTAAGCACAATCATTTCACCTACATGGACAGGCTGTTTGAAATCCACGCTGTCAATGGCAACAGTCGCCACTATCGACTGGGCATGGCGCGAGGCAGCCATGGCTCCCGCTATGTCCATCCAGTGAAGAAGCCTTCCCCCCAAAAGGTTTCCCAGCAGATTTGTGTCATTCGGGAGAATTAATTCACGCATCTCTACCTTTGATTCCGATACTTTTTTAGCTTCCATATCCAACCTCATATCCATGTTTACTGATTACGAATTAAAGAGATTTAAATTAATTATATCTTTCGGCAGAATTATTATCAATTTTATTTCTTTCCCGGAAAGCCACTAATAATTATTTTATAATCCTCCGCCGTTTATTCTGAGCCGTACGCTTCCCGGGAGCTTAAGCGTCAATAACTGATTTGAGATGATATTTTTCATATCCGACTTTCAGAAAATCATGCTAAAATGATATAAATATAAAAAACAGCAGGATATTGCCTATACAAAAAACTTTCGGCCCGGTTATACGGGAGATTGTTACAGAAATTGCACAGGTTGTGGAGGTATAAATTGGAAAGACAAATAAAAGCATTCAAGGCTGCCTTTCCTCATACCATTCCTGTAATGACAGGATACCTGTTTTTAGGCATTGCCTTCGGAATTCTTCTGACCAGTAAGGGTTATCACTTTGTCTGGGCAGTTGCCATGAGTATTTTTATATATGCCGGGTCAATGCAGTTCGTAGGTGCAGAATTGCTGGCTTCAGCATTTAATCCTCTCAATGCTTTCATGATTACCCTGATGGTCAATGCAAGGCATTTGTTCTACGGATTGTCAATGCTTGTGAAATTCAGAGGAACAGGAAAGTATAAGCCTTACCTGATTTTCGGACTCACAGACGAAACCTATTCTCTTCTGTGCTCATGCGACATACCCGATAATGTGGACAAAAATCAGTTTATGTTTTTCATAGCTTTTCTCAATCACATATACTGGGTTGTTGCATCTGCCGCGGGCGCGCTGCTGGGATCCATGTTCACATTCAGCACCGAAGGCATTGATTTTGTCATGACAGCTTTGTTCACGGTTATCTTCATAAATCAGTGGAAATCTAGAAAAAATCATGTACCGGCATTGACAGGCCTGGCAGCCTCAGTTATGTGTCTCTTATTGTTTGGGCCCGAAAACTTTATCATACCATCCATGGTCCTGATCATAGCAGCTTTGACAATATTCAGAAAGTCTGTCGAAAAGGGGGAGGAATGATGACCCTTACTTCTTCTGAGGCTTTTATTACAGTAGCAGTAATGGCATTGGGGACATTGCTTACAAGGATGCTGCCCTTTATCCTGTTCCCTGACAGCAAGCAAGCTCCTGCATATATTAATTACCTCGGAAAAGTTCTCCCTTACCCTGTAATGGGCCTGCTGGTGGTATATTGCCTCAAAAACGTCTCCCTGGTGCAAAGTCCCTATGGAATACCCGAAGCCATCGCAATCCTCTGCGTTGTCCTTCTTCATCTCTGGAAAAACAATACGCTTTTAAGCATAGGCGCAGGAACTGTTGTGTATATGCTGCTGGTGCAGAAGGTGTTCTGATTTGCCTGTCGAAGCACGCATTCAAATAAATCCCGGGGATAACTTTCAATCTATACATTGAACCCCGCAGGAAAGGCAGACAACCTGCGGGGTTCCTGGAGGGAACAGCTTAATAAAAATCAGTTATTTTCCGTATCCAACTGGACAGCATAGACTTTTACCTTATAAGTTCCGGGCTTCGCCGTGACTTTGAATTGTGTGGTAGCAGAATCAAAATCGAAGGTGAACCCCTTTGTTCTGTCGCCCCAGTACCAGAAGCCTCCCTCTGCATCATACCCGAGTTGTTCTTTAAGCTCTCCGTTCTCAATTTCAACAGCGGTTATATTGTCTTTTCCACCTTCAATTTCCACAATATATAGAACATTGACAATCGGGTCATCTATTTTCTTTTCTGCGGAGACAGTGACTATGAAAGGACTTGTATATTCATCCCGGACGTCCCATGATAACTTAATCAGTTCTGCGTTTTTCAGGTCAAGATAATAATGATACTGTTTATTTCCATCATATTTGGTAAACTTGTATGCCCTGTTGACAAATCCTTTTACTTCACCTTCCAGTCTGTCAATCCAGATAGTGGGCTTGCCGGGAGCTTCATCAGCGTTTTCCAATACTGCGCCGGTTACATCGAGGGACGGACTATGGTCAAGACCGGTGCCTTTGCAGACTTCTATTCCGCCAAATTCATTCCCGCCAACATTGATATTGCCGGTAAGTTTCACATCCGAGCTATTCACAAACAGTGCCGCATCTGCTCCGCTGCCTGTGTAATTGTTTATGGTAACATTCTTCGAATTATAGACCTGGACACCGTATAAGCCCTGCCATCCATTTTCATCGGTCATTTCAACCTTCAGATCATTTACAACAACATCGTCTGCCTGAATAAGAATACCGTGTCTCTCTCCATAATCCTTGTCTCCCAGATATGCGAACCCGAGGGTTTTACCGTTTCCGTTTATGGTTACCTTGCGCTTTACTTCCAGTCTTTCACCAATATCTGAAATATTATTCATAATATTGATAATTTCTACCTTCTCGTTCGCAAGGGCTGCTCTCAATTCTCCCAGAGTTTTGACATTGGCTATCCTGATAAAATTGTCATATTCATTTTTATCGAAGAAATAATATTGCGGTTTGCCGTTTGGAGCCTGCTGTGTTGAAACTTCTTCAAACAAACCTGGCTGTACAATTACCCAGCTGTCATTGGAATCTTTCCCGTCTATCCATATAACAGGCAATATCCCCGATTCAGGGCTTACAAATGATATTGTCCCTTCCACGTTAAGTTTCGGTTTCTCAGTCACATTTACACCCTGGCATACTTCAATTCCACCGAATTCCATGCCGCTTATCCCGATATTGCCTTTGAGCGTTACTTCCGAACCATTTACCAGAATTGCAGCATCTCCGCCTTCAAAATTTATGTTTTCAAATACTACTCCGGTTGTCCTGTACACTTTGAAAATATAACTGCCATTCCAGCCCTGGCTGTCATCGGTGAAGGTTATTTTGTAACCATTTCCGTTAATGGTTACCGGGCGGAATATATCAATTTGTGCAGTATCAATGGAAATATTCTTTTCCAGCAAAATAGTCGCAATATTTTCGTTTGCCAATGCAGCTTTAAGCTCATTTAGACTGCTTACTTCAATTGAAGAATTAACCGTGATTTCTCCTGTCAACTCGTTGGAAATGATTTCTCCGATATCAACGGCTGCGAAGGACAGCGAAGAAACTGCCAGCAAAAATGCCAGTACAAGGGCCAAAAATGATACACTTTTTCTCCTTAACATACTCTTTACCTCCAATTAATTCTGTTTTTCTCTCTTTTTCCTCAAATTAATTGGCGGCCAGGCTGCCATTCTATATATTAGAAAGGCCCTATAGCTTTGCGTCCCTGCCTTTCGACAGGTTTGCCCTTTTCAATTAACAGGATGTTGTCCCTTTCAGGACCAGTAACTCTGATTATGTAATTGCTTGCCTGCTCTCTCCCGGATTCACCTCCTCAGACTATCAGATGTTAAATTAATGGTATATGTGCATCAGGTTACCTGGTAACCTCTATATCAGCCTCCAATGTATTGGAAATCACCGTTAATTCAGCATCCGAATAAACTACCGGCCCTATTGCACAGCTGCTTGCCGTCCCTGTGTATTTGCCTGTGCCTGTCACAGTAACCATTATGAACTTTCCAAGATCTTCTTCGGAAAGTGTGTATTTGTTTTCAGTAGCGCCATTTATATCCCTGTACGTACCATCCGGTGTATCTGCAATCTTCCACTGATACCTGACCTCGGCGTCCACAGGCAAAGGCACCGCGGTAAGCATGCAGCCAACCACCGCATCACCATAAACCTTTATACCCTGTACAGCAATTGTTTCATCAGCCGGGCCGCCTCCTCCGCCTCCGCCGCCCGGGATGCCGCCAGGCAATTCAGGTTTGCCTTCTGTAGTAACGGTTTCTCCCGGTTTTACAATCCTATCTCCCGCAGTAACTCCGGTCGTGCCTGGCGCTGCTGTTACACTTGTGTTGGAAGTGGTTACTTTTACATTACCGGCGTTTGCTGTGACTTTTTCAACCTTTCCATCACCGGCTATATTGGCACCGCTGTTATTCACAATGACCTCTTTTACTTCCGACCCTTTTTCTGCAGTTATACTTATATTTTCAGCGTTTATCAGCAGTTTCTCCACAAATGAATTCTTCCCGACCAGAAGTTCGGAATTATAGCCCTCTACAGTTATTGATTTAATGTTTCCTCCTTCAGCAATCACTTTCACATTCTCAGCAAGTATGGTCAAAGCTCCTATGGTGCCTTCTATAATGACATCATCCTTACCGTCAACTATAACTTCACCTATCTCTGTACCGTCCTCGGTATAAACCCTTACCTTGCCGTCCATCCGTGCAACAATAATGCTGTTAACATAGGAATTCCCGGTGATTATGATGGAATTGGCACCTCCGCCGCGAACTACTATTCTTCCCGTAACTGCCACATCCTTCAGGATAACTTCGCCATCTCTCACTCCATCGCCAATGATAAGGTCGCCTTTTACAATGACATTCTCAAGAACCGCTCCCGAAGTACTGATCAGTACATTGCCCTCCGCCAGCTTTGTGTATTTTCCGGGTTCTCTTATATATTGCCTGATGAAGTTATATAAAACCTGGGCAAATTGTGCCCTTGTCATATAGCCCAACGGGTCGAGTATTCCATTATATCCCTGGATGTATCCGGCATTTACAACGGCATATACATCTTCTTTAGCCCAGCCGGATATCTTGTCTGCATCTTTGAACTCCTTGTTTATGGTTTTTGAAGGGGTGAGTTTAAACGCTCTTGCAAGGATTGCACATACTTCCTGACGTGTTATGAATCTTTCGGGATACATCTTGCCATCATACCCGAAAATAATTCCCATTTTATAGGCCTTTATCATATCCGCGGCGTACCATTCGTCCCCTTTGATGTCTGAAAACGCAACTTTATCTTTTATTTCAGGTGAACCAAAGGCACGCACAATTACCGCGGCCATCTGTGCTCTTGTCAAATAGGCATCAGGCAATATTTTGCCATTATAACCCACTAACAGTCCATTTTCAACCGCATGAACCAAAGCAGCAGTGGACCAGTTATCAGGCATATCAGTAAATGCCGGTGTATTGTCTTTTGTCTCCTCCCCGTTAATCGCACTGATTTGTGTAATACCTGTAAGTAGGACAATAATCAGAACGAGGGACAATTTCTTTTTTAAGCTGTTCATTTTTAACAACGCTCCTTTGTTAAATAATTGTCATTTTCGTTTGTCAATTCTATTTGTTCAGTAAGACATCACGAGTTATCAGACATAGTTATACAATCTGAAGATAAGCGGGTATGATACCGCTAAACAAAATCCATCATGCATAAACCTTCGACTCTCCAAATCAGTAAAGGATTAAATCAGAAAAACTTTGTATGACGATATTAATAATTTTGTGTCAGAATAAAAGATAAAGCTTTTGCATGACCTTTTCAAGTATTTCCCACCATGACTTCTTGCATCTAAATTTGTCAATAAATCGGGAAATATTGTCGGAGACTGAATGCTGCAAGTGTAACAAAATTTTTTATTTTCTTAAAAACCAGATTGTAATATTTCCGCAACATACATTTTTTACATTAAAGTAACTTGCTGTTCACAATTTGGACATATTGTTTTATTATGATATAGTAATCTCAAACAAAAATTATAGGACAAGGAGAAAAGCAATGGAAAACAATTTTCTGAAAAACAAAGTAATAATCTTTGCGGCAATAGTAATAGTTATTGCGGCGGCGCTGATTGTGGCTTTGTCGCTGAACAACGATGAAGTTGTCGCAAAAGTTGGTGACACCGAAATTTACAAGGAGGAGTTATATAGAACTCTTGTCGACAGGTACGGCGCACAGACACTTGAAGGCATGATAACAGACAGAATTATTGAACTGGAAGCTAAGAAGGCCAATATCACAATTACTGACAATGAAATTCAAAAAGAGCTTGACAAGCTGATAGATCAGTCAGGTGGCGAGGATATGTTCAACTTCCAGCTATCGTATGCAGGCCTTACAATGGAAGATGTAAAACAGGATATTGAGAGTTACCTGAAAGTAGTCAAACTGCTCGAACCCAGGATAAATATAACCGAAGAAGAAATAGTTGCTTATTTTGAGGAAAACAAAGATGATTTTAACCAGGAAGAACAGGTAAAGGCAAGCCATATTCTTGTGGAAGATGAGGAAACCGCAAAGGAAGTTAAAAAGTTGCTGGATGAAGGCGGGGATTTCGCCTCACTTGCCAAGGAATATTCAACCGATAATGCCACCGCCCAAGCCGGCGGAGATCTGGGATATTTCGGGAAAAACGAAATGGTCAAGGAATTTGAGGATGCCGCATTTTCCCTTGCTGTCGGTGAAATCAGTGATCCTGTGAAGACCCAGTACGGCTATCACATAATTAAAGTAACAGATAAGAAGGAAGCCCAGGTGGCCACACTGGAAGACAGCAGGGCTTTGGTCGAAGAGGCTTTGAAAGAAGAAAAAATAAACAGTGAATACAGCACATGGCTCAATGAAGTGAAAGAGAAGTATGAAATAGTGAACAAGCTGTAACAAAATCCTTTCGGTATTTTGCAATCATTTTATCGGCCAATCAGAGAAAACATATCGGGCTGTCTTTTCAATTAAAGACAGTCCTTTTTGTATCATTCTGAAAGCATTCGGCCTCTTTCTTCGTCTTCCCGGTTCCTACATTTTCTGAAATGCATCCATTAGACGGGCTTTTCCTGAAAATGCTTTGCTTAAGGAATTCTGCAACTTGCCATATAATATTGTCAGTCCATAATACGACAAAAGGATCAGATATGGATAACAGGGAAAGATATAGCGGGGTTTTATCTCCCAAATCGTATAGAAGCCTATAAATCCCAGGACATTAATCACAGGCAGTATCAGGGGATAAACCTGTTTGCGGAGGATTGAGGCAAGCAGTCCTGTCATTGCAAGAAAAAGAAGCAGGAAGTTTGATCCATGAAGCATCCACCTTATCTGGTCACGCAACGGCCAGTTACTCTCTGCCATCCGGGTGGCAGCCGTCGGGTACAGATATCCCCATGAACCTAAACCGTAATATTCTGCCTGATAGGTACCCTCCGTCCAGAGCCATATATTCTTCTTCAGGTATGTCCTGGCAATACCTGAAATGCCCTCAGTTTCAATTCTCTCCCTGATGAGATTCCTGAATATTTCGCTGCTTTTTTCTTTACTCCATTTTCCCTCGTTAAAATAGACGCTGTATGAATATGAATCATCCCAATAGCCGAATTTTTTCTGCCCCATACCAATGTTAATCCACATATAGACAGGCATTGAATTTCTGCCAAGGGGCTCTGATATTTTGCCGGAAGCCATCATAACTTTATTGACTGCAAACAAAGGCAGTCTCAAACAGATGCAGACAGTCAGAAAAAATGCAAATGCCTTTGCAAGCCGGACTTTTTTTACTATGAAATATAGCGTGACCGCTATCAGGAATATGGCTCCCAGTTTTCTTAAAAAATCCCCTGCCACAATCAGGATGCCTGTATATATTAAATACCTGGTTTCCCTGTGATTGATATAATTGATGGCGCAAAGAACTGATGCCAGAAATAATGTGGTTGAATATATATCATTGTAAACAAGGTTATTCAATAATATGGCCGGGAGGAAAAAAGCCGAAAAAATCAATACGGTGTAGCTCCCTTCTCTTTTTCCGCTTTCCCTTGCCACTGTTTCCTCATATATTCTGAAGGTAAGCCAGGATGTAATTAAGGTGCAGCATACATTCAGAAGCTTCGGGAGAAGAAGCTGATATGGCAGTATTCTGTAGAGCAGGGATAAAAACAGGGTTATGCCTACATTATTAGGGAATATGTACAGATATCCCCCTTTCTGAAAATGGGTATAATCCCCGTGGATGACATTTACCGCTATTATGTTGACGGCATCCTGATCAGCAAACTGCTTTACGGGAAAAATCAGGACAATTACTGTCTGAACCAGCGCTGAGCAAAAAAGAATCCAGAATATCACATATTCTCTCCTGAACCTGTCCAATATGTGACAAAACCGGTTAATAAAAAGACAGATAAATAACAGCAATAATGTGAAACCAATAAGCGAAAAAAAATCCTGCCTTATCCATGCGGGATTGTCCCTGTATTTATAGCCACAGTATTCTGCACGAACTATCAAGGATGAAGTCAGTACAAAAACCAAAAATGCAGCCAGCACACAGACAAAAAATCTCTCAGGACCTTTAAGCGCATTGCCGTATTTATCTCTGGTATTCAAAGTATTAACCCCTTGATTTTTCAAATGTATTCTTCAGGACAAATTTTATGTTTTCCTTATGCTGTCAAGCTTATTCATACACAGGATATTGCCTGTGGCCTGGCTTGTTCCGGATAAACCTGCAAATTCCATTAACTGAAGGTTTTTTTATAGCTGTCTGCCCACTGCTGGTACCATGCATCCGGATATTTGTGATGTTTTTCTATAGCGTCCCAGACACCCTGGGGATTATGGAAGCCTACAAAAGTCTGGATTAATTTCTTGTTTTCTTCGCGCTTTAACAGCTGCCAGAATTTATCCCAGGGGAAATACTTACCCGGACAATCCTTGCCTGAAGTTTTGGCGGAATTGTAATCACGATGCCCGTTGATGGTTTGTATCGGCCAGTTTGATTTGCAGTACAGGCAAAGCCATGCAAGGGCATTGAGCTGGGCCTCGGGCACAACCTTCTCGGTCAATACCTGCCCCCTTTCATTTACATAATCCGTATAACAACCTTCCAGGCATATTCCTAAAGTATTGTTGTTTTCTTCTGAAAGGAGGTGTCCGCCGACAAACTGTTCAGGTCTTCCACGATAAATCGATCCGTCTTTGCGGATGAAAAAATGGTATCCAATACCCTGCCAGCCCCGGTCAAGATGCCATTTATGTATGTCCTGGGCTGTACAGCTCCGGCTGAGGGCATGGTGTATCACTATAGTATCGGGTGTCTGCAGAACAAATTTCGCACCAGGCTTCCAGTTGTATTTTTCTTCTATTATTTTATACATAACAAAACACCATTCCTTTCAAGATGACATTTCGTACTCAAATCATATATATCTCGACATTATTACAATATGCGCGTGTACTTTCCGTAGTTCCTGGGAATAGGCCATGAGTATAAAAAAAGAGCGGGTTTTTCGCTCTTTTAATGGGGTTATGACACAAACCGATGATTTAAATGTTTCCGGTGGAACTATGCTTATGCTGTTCAGGACAGAAAATACATGATTTATTGTTCTATATTTAATGAAACTCCATGTTCTTAAATCTTAAATTCATAACAAAAATCGTTATATTATAAATTGAAAACACAATAAAAGATATCAATATACATTTCCAGAAGTCATTAATATTACTGATCGGGAATTTTTACTGGAAATCAAGGGCTGCACAGAAAATATAAGAATAACAAAAAACCCTTGCAACACCTACGTTACAAGGGCTTTGGTGACCCACCGGAGACTCGAACTCCGGACACCTTGATTAAAAGTCAAGTGCTCTACCGCCTGAGCTAGTGGGTCATATTTGGCTGGGATGGCAGGATTTGAACCTACGAATGCCAGAGTCAAAGTCTGGTGCCTTACCGCTTGGCGACATCCCATTATAAAAGACGCAACATCAATTATAATGAGGTTTTCCAGCTTTGTCAAGGACAAAATTCTGATTTATTAAGGTATCACTGCCTTATTATTACAAGAACCTCATCAATCTATTGATGAAAAAGTTCTTTTTTGTAAAAAAGTCAGTTTTGAAGTTGGAAACCGGAATATTCTCAGTTTCCAACCTCTATCATCTGACTTGACTGGGGTGAATAATGGGATTCGAACCCATGACCTCCAGGGCCACAACCTGGCGCTCTAACCAACTGAGCTATACCCACCACAAATGCGCCTCAACAAGCGACAATCATTATTCTAAGGTCATTATGTGCATTTGTCAAGTATAAAATTTATTCCGGCAATTTTGTGTCAGACTGTGTCAACCTGCCCGTCTCTTTCTTCTGATTTCACTTGCCAGGCTTGATAAAATCGGAACCAGAAGGCTTATGCCGAAAGAAATAGACCAGTCGTTGACTTTAAGAGGCATGGTTCCGAGGATGGGTCTGAGCGGCGGAATGTATATGACCGCAAGCAGCAGAAGTATCGAGCTTATTACGGCAAGCACCAGATAAATGTTTGAGAACAAGTTTATTTCAAACAATCCTTTGGTTTCCGACTTACATTCAAAAACATGAATAAGCTGTGACATTACCAGCGTAACCAGTGCCGCCGTGCGGGCAACATCTATGTTTGCGCTCAGTCTGAAAACAATCAGGAAACTGGCAAGGGTCGAGAGAGCTATAAGTACACCCCGCAGGGCAATTACAGAGGAAAGTCCATGAGCAAATATGCTTTCATCGGGCTTCCTGGGGGGTTTTTCCATAATTTCGGGATCCCCCGGTTCCATGCTGAGAGCAATGGCAGGAAGACCGTCAGTAGCCAGATTGACTATAAGAATCTGGGCAGGAAGCAAGGGTATGGGCAGGCCGAAAAGCATGGAAAGGAACATGGTAAATACTTCACCGACATTGCAGGAAAGAAGGTACCTGATGAATTTTCGGATATTTGAATATATATTTCTCCCTTCTTCTACGGCTGCCACTATGCTTGAGAAATTGTCGTCCATCAGAATCATTGCTGCCGATTGCCTTGTCACATCGGTACCCGATTTACCCATGGCAATGCCTATATCGGCATCTTTGACAGCCGGCGCGTCATTAACTCCGTCCCCTGTCATGGCGACTATATGCCCCTTATTCTTGAATGCCCTGACTATCCTCAGCTTGTGCTTGGGAAAAACTCTGGCAAATACGGTTGCCTTCTCACAAACATTTTCAAGTTCCCGGTCACTCATTTCATCCATCTCAGGACCGGTTATTATCAAATCCCCGGGCCGGTATATATCCAGGCTTTCAGCAATGGCGGCGGCTGTTTCCCTGTGGTCGCCTGTGATCATCACAGTTTTGATGCCTGCCCTCCTGCATCTGGCCACAGCATCTTTTGCTTCCTTCCTGGGAGGATCGGTCATTCCGGCAAGCCCTACGAATACAAAATCCTTTTCAATGTCATTTCTCCACAGTTCTTCAGGACGCACAGTCCTGTAGGCAAAACCCATTACCCGTAAAGCTCTTGAAGTCATATTTCTGCACTCTCTGATTATCAGCTCCTCATCATCAAAGGTTATATCCCTTTCCCTGTCCGAAATAAGGATTCGGGTACTTTTGCCCAGTATGATTTCAGGAGCGCCTTTTGCAAAAAGGAACAGTTCCCCGTTATATGCCCTGCAGATCACCGACATCAGTTTTCTGTCTGAATCAAAGGGAATTTCCCTGACACGGGTATAATTGCTGTCCACTGAATTCCTGTCAATACCGCAGTCCAAAGCGGCCCTCACAAGGGCAACCTCTGTGGGACTGCCCTCTATATCAATCTCATTTCTTTTGTTATCGGCTTTGTTTATATGGGTATTACTGCACAGCATTCCTATTTTAAGCAGAAGTTTAAGGCCAAAGGTCCTGTCAACCCTGACTTCTCTTCCCCTGCAATAGACTGATATTCCGCCTTTTGAATTTCTTTCGAGGGTATAGGGATTTTTGCCCGCAAAAGCCGATACCACCGTCATACGGTTTTCGGTAAGAGTGCCGGTTTTGTCAGAACAGATAACGGTTGCGCAACCCAGGGTTTCAACAGCGGGAAGCCTCCTGATCAAAGCGTTTCTCTGGACCATACGCCTTACTCCTATGGCAAGGGCTATGGTTACGACAGCGGGTAATCCTTCCGGCACTGCAGCTACGGCAAGGCTTATTCCTCCGAGCAGCATCTGGATTATGGGCTCTCCGCGGAAAATACCTATAAGAGCCACAATGGCGCAGATGGCAAGGCAGATTGTTACCATTATTTCGCCAAGCCTCTCAAGTTTCTTTTGAAGGGGTGTCTCCTTGGTACCGGCGGTAACAATCATATCTGCTATTTTCCCCATCTCGGTGTTCATACCCGTGTTTACCACCACTGCTTTGCCCGTGCCGCTTGTGATCATACTTCCCATATATACAACATTGCTGTTTTTTATTTTATCCTCTTTTGATTTTCTATCGTCAAATGCCGTCTTGGGGACCGGGATTGATTCACCTGTCAGCATGGATTCGTCAGCAAACAGCGAATTGGCTTCTATTACAACAGCATCGGCAGGAACACGGTTCCCCGCCTCAAGCACGATCAGGTCTTTTGGTACAACAAGTTCGGCTTCTATATCCTCTATTTTTCCGTCCCGCACTACCCTGGCATGAGGTGCAGCCATATCCATAAGGGCATCCAAGGCTTTCTCGGTCTTCATCTCCTGGAAGAATCCAAGAAAACCGTTAATCAGGATAATGGCAACAATGGCTATACCTTCACTGTTCTCACCAAGAAAGAAAGAAATTATGGATGAGGCTATAAGTATAATAATCATTAAATCTGTGAACTGCGAAATGAGGGTCTTAACCCAGGAATTCTTTTTCTGGGCTTTTATCTTGTTTCTCCCATATTTCTCCAAAGCCCTTCTTGCTTCGGCTTCCGTGAGCCCGTAATAGTTTTTGTTTATTTCATCCAGCGCCAATGAAGATTTAACGGCTTGCACAAAACCACTCCCTGTGTATTGATAGGATAAAAGCAGGACAATCTATCCTATGCAATCTACACAGGAAATAGTACAAGTTGGCATGGAGCAAAAAGCGGGTTTGCTTAAAGGAATACTTCTTCGTCAATCAGAAGCCCGACTGGGCAATGATCCGATCCAAAGACATCGGAATATATAATTGCATCTATCATTTTATCCTTAATCTTCTCAGAAACGCAGAAATAGTCAATGCGCCATCCGATATTCTTTTCCCTGGCTTTGAACATATAGGACCACCAGGTGTAGGCATCTTTTTTGTCGGGATAGAAGTATCTGAAGGAATCTACAAATCCTGAATCAAGAAGCTGGGAGAACTTGGCTCTTTCTTCATCCGTGAACCCTGCGTTCTGGCGGTTTGATTCGGGATTTTTCAGGTCTATTTCACGGTGCGCAACGTTTAAATCCCCGCAGACAATGACAGGTTTTACCTCATCCAGCGAGACAAGATATTCCCTGAAGGCATCTTCCCAGATCATACGATATGGAAGGCGGACAAGACCGCGCTGGGAATTGGGCGTATAGACATTGACAAGGTAACAGTTCTCAAATTCCATTGTAATAACACGGCCTTCCCGGTCATGCTCTTCAAATCCTATGCCATATGTAACCTTGATGGGGCTTATTCTGGTATATACGGCCGTGCCCGAATATCCCTTTTTTTCAGCGTAATTGAAATATGATCTGTAACCTTCAAGCTCAAGATCAAGCTGTCCTTCAGAAAGCTTGGTTTCCTGCAGGCACAGGATATCCGGCTTCTGGCTGTCGAAGAAATCCAGGAAACCTTTTCCTAGAACCGCACGTAATCCGTTTACATTCCATGATATAAGCTTAATCATTATTGATCTCCTTTATCATTCATTCTTTATATAATTGTCTGGTCATCTCCGCATATCAATAATCATCAGCAGAATCAATGGCTGTCCTGGCTGTGATATGTTCATACAAAAAACTTGACACCATTGCTGTCAGCGGGATGGTCAGTATAAGTCCTATGCTTCCGGCCATTGAGCGGATAATCTCACCGGCAAAACCGTCCTGATTTATTATTTCTGCCAAAGGCATATTATAGGCTCCAAAAAGAAGGAAAAGCGGCAGACAACCTCCTACATAAGCCAGGATGAGCGTATTTGCCATGGTCCCCATCATGTCCCTGCCTATGTTCATCCCGGATTGGAATAACTGAATCCTGTTCAGTTCGGGATTTTGTTCCTTTATTTCAAACATGGCTGAGGACAAGGACATGCCCACATCCATACAGGCTCCGAGCGCCCCCAGGATAATGCCAGAAAACAACAAGCCCCTGTAATTGAATTTAATATCCTGCGGTATGTACAGAAGCATCTGGGATTCTTCAGTTCCCAGACCAGTCAGTTTTGCCATACTTCCTATGATTTTGGCGATTACACCCGCCGCCACCACTCCTCCGGTTGTCCCCAGAACGGCCGCCAGTGTTTTTTTATTGAAACCGCTGACCAGAAGCAGCGTTGCAGAAGTTATCAGAACACTGGCAAATACGGTAATCAGCATGGGATCCCGGCCTTTCAGGAGAAGCGGCAGCAATATAAAGTAAATTGCAAGAACGGTGATAATCAATGCCACTAAAGTCTTTAGTCCTTTCATTTTACCTACAGAAAGAATCACAATGGCAAATACCGAAACCAGCAACAATACCGACTTGTCCCTCGCCGGATTGTAGATAACGGCAGAAACTATATTTCCTGCATCATCAAGTTCAAGAGTCAAAAGAACCTCATCGCCCGGTCTTAAAAGCGCATTGTTCTGACCACCCACAAAATCGAGACTCAACGGGTATTCAGCTTCAACTACAGTATTTTTGAATTCACCGCTGGTTATCCTGACTTCCAGGCGCTGAACACTGTCTTCTATAGAGCCCCCGGAATATTCGATAATATCCTTGCGCATATCGAGATTTCTGATGACCTTGCCCCTGGCATTGACGACGGTCACTTCTTCGGGAATTTCGTCAATATATTCTTCCTGTAACGATTCTTCGCCAAAAACCGTTATGCTGTATGAAATAATAACAATTAATATTATTAATACAAAAACAAATGATTTTAAAGCATATATTCTTACGGTCATTTTTCCGCCTCTGTAAAAAAATCTTCAAAATACTTATTTTATAAGCCTTCAAAGTTCATTATATATGAGATGACGAATCGCTGCAAGCTAAGGGATATTCCGGCAAAAGCCTCCTCATGCAGCAAATAGATAAAGATTCACCAAAATACTTCATAATTTTTTAATTTTTTTGAAAGAATAAAATTATAGTATTGCAACAGGAATTAACGAATGATAAAATAGGAAAAACAAATATCTTTAAGTTTGGTACAGAGATGCCGACAAGATGTTTAGTACAGTTTAATATGGTGTTTTATGCGTATTTTTTATGCATAAACCTGTTAAGTATGTATCATCTTGTCTGCACCCCGGACAAGATTTTTTGTTTCTTCGGGTCATTTTTTAAAACAGCATGCGGCTGAAAAGGAGTGTGGTGCCTTGAAATTCAAAGCCCAAATCATGGACGAAATCGCAGTGGAACGGGCCATAACCCGGATAGCCCATGAAATTATCGAAAAAAATCACGGAATTGAAAATCTCTGTCTGATTGGCATCAGGACGAGGGGCGTATTCATTGCATCAAGACTTGCAAAAGCCATTGAAAAAATCGAAGGCAAAACTGTTGATATGGGAATTCTTGATATCACCCTTTATCGTGACGACCTTACCCTTTCTTCGAACGATCCTATTGTCAACTCCACTGAGATTCCATTCCCAGTAGTAAACAAAAAGGTTGTACTCGTAGATGATGTAATTTATACAGGTCGTACCGTGCGCGCCGCCATGGATGCCGTTATGAGCTTAGGACGTGCAGCCAGGATCCAGCTTGCCGTGCTCATAGACAGAGGGCACAGGGAACTTCCCATCAGAAGCGATTTCGTCGGAAAGAATATACCCACTTCACGCTCCGAAATAGTTGCCGTGCGTTTTAAGGAATACGACGGGGAAACAAGTGTCAAACTGTACCAAAAAGATGTTTAAAATACTTTACAAGGGGGATTTTAGCATGGTTAACAACCATACCCAAATCGGATACTTACCAGACGAAAGACCACCTATATGGAAACTGTTGCTTTACGCCATCCAACAGGTAATAGTAATGTTCCCTGCAACTGTTACAGTGGCCATTATAACAGGGTTCCACATCTCAACCACAATTTTTGCCAGCGGACTTGCAACCCTTTGCTTTCTTCTTGTGACCGGAAGACAAATTCCTCTTTATTACGGTTCAAGTTTCTCATATGTGGCAGCCATTGCAGGATTAATGGGTTCCGAAGCCCTTGCCTCGTTTGGTCTCAACGAAAAAATAGCCATAGCCCAGTTCGGAATTGTAATGTCCGGTCTCGTATCAATAGCTGCCGGACTGATTGTGAACCGTTTTGGAAGAGATACAATAGAAAAGATTCTTCCTGCTTCAATCACAGGTCCGATAGCAATGGTCATCGGTCTGACACTTGCTCATGTCGCACTGGGTGATGCCGCATCCATAACTGTTGGAACAAATGCCCAGGGAGAAGTATTGTATGCTGCCGCGGGAGCTCAGGAAGCCCTTGCCAAAAACCTTGCGTGGGTTATCTCTCTTGTTACGCTGATATCAACCATACTCTTTTCGGTATATCTGAAAGGTGTGGCCGGTCAGCTTCCTCTGCTGCTGGGGCCTATTGTAGGCTGTCTGACTGCATTTATTATCAGGCTCGCTACCGGAATAGACTTCTTCAGGGCTCTGCCTGAAACAGCAAACAGTGGTTTCTTCGCTCTCCCGATATTTACATTGCCAAAACCCAATATCATGGCAGTCGCGGCTATCATGCCCATAGCAATTGCGACCATTCCGGAATCAACGGCCCATATCTACCAGCTTGATGTTTATGTAAATGACCTTGCGAAAAAGAAAAATTCAGCAAAGAATTATAATCTTGCTGATAAGCTTGGCCTCAACCTGATCGGTGACGGTATAGGAGATATGGTGGCAGGTTTCATAGGCGGTCCTGCAGGAACAAACTATGGTGAAAATATCAGCGCCATGGCAATCACCAAGGTATTCTCCGTTCCCGTCCTTAGTGCTGCTGCTATAATTGCCATGATAATTTCATGCTTCACTCCCCTTATCAACGCCATATATTCAATCCCTTACCCTGTCATAGGCGGACTTGAGATATACCTGTTCGGCGCAATTGCAGCCCAGGGTGTGGCAATCATGGTCGAGAAAAAAGTTGACCTTTTCAGCGCCAGGAACATAGCCGTTATTGCTACAATCATGATAATAGGCCTTGGCGGACAGTTCGCTTACGGCGGAAATATTCCGTTCTTTGGAATTGAAGTGCCTTGCGTGGCAGGCGCAGCCATTTTCGGTATAATCATCAATCTAATCCTGAGCATAGGCCAGAGGAAAACAGCGAAGAACGCCGCATAAGCAAATATTAAACTGCCATCTGAATAATCTTGGTCAAAAAGGGACTGTTTTTGAAACAGCCCCTTTATTTTTTAATAGCAATGTTCGCCCTGATGCTTTGGGACTGTTCAGAACGGGGTATCCCGCCGCCGTCCGTATAAACATAACATGATGTTCAGTTCTGAATGAAATCCGCAGGAGCAGTTGAAGTTGTATGCGAAAAGCACAGCATAAGTAGAGGGAGAATCGCAGGAGGCGATTTTAGCTGGCGCGCGCATGGATGCGTGATCGCCCGGCGTCCCCGCGGGAGCAACCTTATGCATTTACAACTTCCTGCATTGATACAGCAGGAAGATCTGGACATCTTGGATCGTCAAAAAGTGGCCGCAAGGGTTCCCCGCTCCGAACAGCCTCAAAGCACCAAGGTCAACCTGACCAATTGTCTAAAAATGAGGACATGGCTCCGTCAAGCTCCGCCATGTCCCGGCGTTGAGGTCT
>Ga0134091_1001445_pt1 | contig 18512 bp, 17 predicted proteins | sample 2_5taG_FD_94451 | JGI IMG/M metagenome (GOLD analysis project Ga0134091, IMG submission 94451) | Switchgrass degrading microbial communities from high solid loading bioreactors in New Hampshire, USA - 2_5_20_6_A2 metaG | ecosystem: Engineered > Bioreactor > Semi-continuous > Anaerobic >...
CCTTTGGTTGATTTTTGTGTAGCAACTTGACTTGACCAAGATTAAATCTTAAGCAATAGCAATTCCCTCATCAATAGGAGTTCTAATTATTAGAAATCAGTTAAAGTAATTTTTGAGAGTTATAGGCATCATTCCGTAAATAATTTCAGCAAACTTATCAGTGTCCATTACACAATTTTTTCTCATGCAGTCAATCATAAAATTACCGCCTGCAAAGCAATACCCTTTAATATATAAAGTATATTCATAAGGCAATTTGTTAACTTTCATAAGATTCTTCAAAGCTGTCTCATAATAATCGTATCCATATTGTGTAACAAAATCGAAGAAAGAGTTTTGACCGTTATATCTTGTTATGTAATAAAAATATTCCTTTTTACTCTTGATAAACTCGAAAATTTCAGCGGATAATTTTCTAATATCCTTACCATCATTATATATTTTTATGATGGGATCTACATTTCTTTTATAAACCCAGTTCATTAAATCATATTTATCTTTAAAATACCGATAAAATGTAGTCCGAGACGTACCGCACGCATCTACAATTTGTTGTATGGTAACATTCTCAATATCGTATTTCTTAAATAACGCTTCTGCCGAATCGGCAATGATATTTTTGACATCCGGTTTTAACATAATTTTCCCCCCTCAGTGTTACAATGCAAAGAAAATGTTACTCAAGATTACAAATGAATTGAAATGTTACTTTATAAGTGAGCATTATCATTACTATAATTGTAATTGATAAATATTTGTCAAATCAATAACCAATTACAATCTTATAAGTAAACAATCTTACAGTTGTGAACAGAATTGGTTCAGGCTCTGTTTTCTTTTTATAAAGTAATTAAAATCAGGGGGGAGAAAAATGAAATTCAAAGAAATATTTACACCGGGAAAAATTGGTACAATGGAGTTAAAAAACAGATTAATTGTACCTGCTATGGAAACAGAGTATTCAAAGGATGGACAAATTAACGAAAGAATTTTTGATTACTGGATAGAGCGAGCGAAAGGCGGATGGGCGCTTTTAACAGTTGAAGTTGCAAGTATCACCTGAAGGGAAGGGATTTCCAAACAGTTTGATTCTTTACGATGATGCTTGCATACCAATGTATAAAAAGCTTACTGACGAAGTACATAAGTATGGTGCCAAAATGTCGATTCAATTGCATCACGCCGGCAGACAAACATTAAGTGCTTTCATTGACCGAGCCATATCTGATTGAGAATGCCCTTACTACAAATAAAGCTGATTTCATTGCAATTGGCAGAGGCTCAATTGCAGACCCCTATTTGCCTGAAAAAATGGCTTCAGACAAACTTGATGAAATTACTCCCTGTATTTCTTGCTGCCAGAAATGCCTGCCCGTTCCAGGTGTTGTGAATGAACTCGGGATGTCGTGTTTGGCAAATCCTTTTGTTGGCAGAGAAAAAGAAATGGAAATTAAGCCTGCTGCGGTTCCTAAAAAGATAATGGTAGTTGGTGGAGGAGCAGCTGGATTGGAATTTGCTTGGATCGCAGCTAAGCGTGGTCACAGTGTCACTGTTTATGAAAAAGAAAGCCGCCTCGGTGGTCAGTTTGCATTAGCGTCTGTACCACCTACCAAGCAGCCGATTGCGGGGCTTCTGAAACATTATCTGTCCATGGGTAAAATGTACGGCGTAACCTATAAGTGTGGTGAGGAAGTAACTTTGGAGATGATCAAAGCAGCGAATCCCGACGCTGTTGTTTTAGCCACCGGAGGATGCCCAATCATTCCCCAAATTGATGGTGTGACAAACGAAAACGTCGTTACTGCGTTAGATATTCTGTCTGGCAAGAAAGTGGCTGGTAAGAATGTTTTAATTATCGGTGGTGGTTCTGTCGGTGTTGAAACAGCCGATTTCCTGGCTGAAAATTTCAGGAATGTAACCATTGTCGAAATGAGGGATGAAGTTGCAATCGATGAACCTAATTATCCGAAAATATTCTTAATGGAGAGATTAAGAAAATACGGGGTAAATATTCTCACTGGTGCAATGGTTACGGGCATTCTGGCTAATGGTATTACTTATAAGAAGTGTGATGAGGAGCTGAAGATGGAAGGTTTTGATACGATTGTATTGGCTGTGGGTATCCGCAGTTACAATCCACTCGAGGAAAGCCTTAAGAATCTCGGCTTCGAAGTGCATGTTATTGGAGATGCTTTAAAAGTTGGAGATGCAGCTGATGCCATTTTAGAAGGTGCCCAACTTGGTGTTAAGATCTGAACACTTCTTACAAAAAAGAATGGAAATGTTTTGTAGATGGTAGCATGCTGTTATTGTAATATGTGAGACCTTTAGAAGTATTAGCAATCCTTATGAATTCATATTAATATATGTTATCTATCAAAAATGCGCTATTGCTTAATAGCGCATTTTTTCATGGTGGTGCGCCCAGCATGGGCGCAATCTAACGGGTGGAAAACACGAACACGCCTTGGTAGAGGGAAGTGTATAGCTTAAGACAAGGGTATCCGCTGCGAGGTGGAATCTGAAGGAAGTCGGCGGCAAATCCATTAAGGCGTGTTGTATTCGGCGTAACGGTTACTCAAAACTTATAAGGAAAGATGGTACAGCCGGCAGAATGTACGCACCCACCTATGCTAGGTTCGGATGTTTGTCACAAAGGAGGCCGCACAGGAAGGGGTTACCATCGTCAACCTCAGTTCGCATAGCAACCTTGTCATGCTCAAGCATTTCGGACCGGACAATACGGATGCATTGAAGTTTGTCAAATAATCGAAGGCTTGAATTTTGCTCAGAGCTGTTCAACCACCCGAAAGGATTGCTGTGAATGATTTCCCGCTTTATGCGCGTTTGTGTCGGCATAAGGCGGGACTTTTTTTATCCGAGCTTATATCTTACATAAAGAGTATAAATAGAGAAAAGACCGGGCGACCGCTCATCGTCGCAAAGAAGCCTGTAACGCCTGTCAGTCAGGCTTTCTCTTTACGAGATGGATGTGCTGTCCGCGACCGATGGGGATGGCCGGCCCGGTTTTGATCTCTTCAAAGCGGCCCAATGCATCGGAACGGATGCATATCTTGTGGATGTGGCTGCCATTGGGGAGCGGAACCGCTTCGCCCGTCACCTCAACGGGACATATACTGTCTTTGGCTTCGTTATCCTTCTTTTCATCTTTCAGGATGGGCATCTTCCTAGCCTTTTCACGCCGCGGTGAAAACCTCACCCAATCCGGGCAGACATCCCAATTGTGGTTGTAGATCATAGCGCCCTCTCCTTTATGCCTTGATCTATTACATTTTATGACCTTGTGCTGAGGGCGTTCTTCCGTCGTTAATATTTCTGATTGATGTAGCTGTCGGCGAGGGATTTGCGCTTGTCTTCCCTGAGTACGCCGTTTTTTCGGAGATCCTCCGCGATCCCCGGATTCTTGGTGTGGAGGATCAGCAAATCCTGTTCATAGGTGCTGTCGGGAACATTGATTTCCATCAGCACATCCGGGTTGTGAATGACGATTTCGATGAGCTTCCCCTTGAGCAAGGAAGATTTCACATTCACATAATAAGCCTCCACGCCGTTGTAATCGATAAGGCGGAGCAGCTGCAGGGTAGCCCTGTCCTTTTCCCTGTAATGGCTGTTTGATTTGGCGTAATAGGCCTGGCGCTCCTTCTCGGTGTTCCGGGGGTCATTGGCGATGTGCTGCCAGTATTTTGCGTGGATGTTGTGATAATGATAGTTGTAAATCGCCTTTTTCACGTTGTCGACCCTTGTGAAAGGCTGGATGCCGAGACTTTCAACATAATAATAGTTTTCCTCGATGAATTCGTTCTTGGTCATGTCGCCCATCTTATATTGCATCAAAAGGCTTTGCCTGTGCCTTAAGAACTTGTCGAACTTGTTCATAGAGCATTCCACCGCCTGTATGTCAAATCATAAATGAGTTTTAAGAAAAAGTAAAGGACCTGCCGGCGGGGATTATTGGCAGATAACTGAATTCCGGCCAGCATGTGCTGTGCAGCCGGTTTGACGCTGAATGGAACGCCATCGGGATGGCTTAAATCAGCATAGGGGAGCGTCGCCTTAATACGCTGGCGAGCGTCAGGTATGTCACTGCGAACAGAGCACGGGGCAGCATGGCAGCCTCTCAATGCCACAGCGCCATAAAATGAGAAAAACTCCGTTATGAAATGATAGCGCTTACCCGGAAAAACAGGAATCATTCGGGCAGTATCAATATAGACAAAAAACTTTCTACAAAAATCGCGATTTTATGACCTTTTAGCAGTGGTCAAAACCAACTTTTCTGATATAATGATAAAGTGTCTGTTATTTTTTTGTCAATCATTTGAAAATACATCAATAGAAGGAGTTAGCAATGAAAGCCATTACAAAGAACAAACGGATCAAAGTTATTGTTAATGGCCGCGAGGTGGAGGTCTATGATAATCTGACCATCCTCCAGGCCTTGCTCCAAGAGGATATACATATTCCCCATCTCTGCTATGATATCCGTCTTGAGCGTTCAAACGGTAACTGCGGATTGTGCGTGGTTGAGGTAGGCGAGGGGGATGCCAAGAGGGATGTGAAGGCTTGCCAGACGCCTATCCGGGAGGGTATGGTTATCACTACCAACAGCCCCAAGCTGAAGAATTACCGTAAAGTCCGCCTGGAGCAAATCCTGTCAGACCACAATGCGGACTGTGTCGCACCCTGCGTCATGACCTGTCCGGCCAATATTGATATCCAGTCCTATTTGCACCATGCAGCAAATGGTAATTTCAGTGCGGCTCTCCAGGTCATCAAAGACCGCAATCCTTTCCCTGTTGTCTGTGGCCGTGTATGCCCGCATCCCTGTGAGGCCCAGTGCCGCCGCAACCTGGTGGATTCTCCTGTTGCCATCAACCATGTCAAGCGCTTTATCGCCGACTGGGATATGTCCCAGGAGGAGCCCTGGCTGCCTAATAAGAAGGATCCCACCGGAAAGAAGATCGCCATTGTGGGTGCCGGACCTTCAGGCCTTACCTGCGCTTATTACAGCGCCATCAACGGTCACGACGTGACAGTGTTTGAACGTCAGCAGTATCCCGGAGGCATGATGCGTTACGGAATCCCCGAATACCGTCTGCCCAAGGCAACGCTGGATAAAGAGATAGACATTATCAAGAAGCTTGGCGTCAAGATCATGACCAAGAAAGCCCTGGGAACCCACATCCGCCTTGAGGATCTTGCCAAGGATTTCGACGCGGTTTATCTGGCTATCGGCTCATGGCGCGCTACGCCCATGCACATTGAAGGAGAGAATCTCCCCGGCGTATGGCTCGGCATCCAGTTCCTTGAACAGGTAACCAAGCAGGCCGATATCCAGGTTGGCGACACGGTTGTCGTCATTGGCGGCGGCAATACGGCCATCGACTGTGCCCGTACTGCTTTAAGGTTGGGCGCCAAGTCGGTTAAGCTGATCTACCGCAGAACCCGCGCCGAGATGCCTGCCGAACCTTATGAAGTGGAAGAAGCCCTTCATGAAGGTGTGGAAATGCTCTTCCTGATGGCTCCCACCGGCATCGTTCTTGAGAATGGTAAGAAAAAACTGCAATGCATCAAGATGCAGCTCGGAGAACCTGACCGTTCGGGACGTCGTCGTCCTGTTCCCATAGAAGGCAGCAATTTTGAAATCGAGGCCGATACCATCATTGGCGCTATCGGTCAGAGTACCAACACCCAATTCCTCTACAATGACCTGCCCGTTAAGCTGAATAAATGGGGCGACATCGAAATCAACGGCAAGACCTGCCAGACATCGGAGCCCAATATCTTCGCCGGCGGTGACTGTGTCACTGGTCCCGCAACCGTCATCCAGGCCGTGGCTGCAGGCCGCCGTGCCGCAGAAGCGATAGACAGCTACCTCATGCGGGGCTATGTCCAGGAAAGCCATATCGATTACAGCTGCAGCAGAGGTTCCCTGGAAGACCTGCCCAAATGGGAGTTTGAGCAGTTCCCAAGGCTGGAGCGTGCCAAGATGCCTTCCATCAGCCTTAAGGAAAGGGAAGGCAATTTCAAGGAGGTGGAGTTGGGGCTCTCTGAGGAAGCTGCCCGCGAGGAAGCGCGCCGCTGCTTAAGATGCGGATGCAACCGGCGTTATGACTGTGATTTGAGAAAAGAGGCTTCCGAGCAGGACATCAAGTTTGAGAAGCCCATACATGAAAGACCATATATTCCGATCGTACATGATCATCCGTTCATCATCAGGGATCACAACAAGTGCATCTCCTGCGGCCGTTGTATTGCAGCCTGTGCGGAAGTTGAGGGTCCGGATGTGCTGGGCTTTTACATGAAACATGGCCGTCAGTTGGTGGGAACAAGAAGCGGCCTTCCTCTTCAGGACACGGATTGCGTCAGTTGCGGACAGTGTGTGAACGCATGTCCCTGCGGCGCTTTGGAAACAAAGAGTGAGAATGGCCGAGTGTTCAGAGCCATCAACGATCCCACCAAGACCGTGGTTGCCTTCGTTGCGCCTGCTGTACGAAGCGTGGTTTCTTCACATTACGGCATTCCTTATGACAAGGCGTCCGGGTTCATGGCAGGCCTGTTGAAGAAGCTGGGCTTTGATAAGGTATTCGACTTCTCCTTTGCCGCCGACCTGACCATCGTGGAGGAAACCACCGAGTTCCTGAATCGTTTGGCTAATAACGGGGTTATGCCGCAGTTTACCTCCTGCTGTCCCGGATGGATCAACTTTGTTGAGCGGCGTTATCCCGAGCTTATTCCCCATCTTTCCACCTGCAAATCACCGCAGCAGATGATGGGCGCTACCGTAAAGAACCATTACGCAAAACTGGCGGGCATCAATAAGGAAGACCTGTACGTGGTTTCCATCGTGCCTTGTATTGCCAAGAAATATGAGGCTGCCCGCCCTGAATTTGCCCCCGACGGCATCCGTGATGTAGATGCGGTTCTGACCTCCACCGAAATGATGCGTATGGCAGAGCTTAAGCGCATCGACACCTCGACCATTGAGCCCCAGGAATTTGATGAGCCTTACAGGCAGGTCAGCGGAGCCGGTATTCTCTTCGGCGCCTCGGGCGGTGTGGCTGAAGCCGCCCTCCGTATGGCTGTTGAAAAGCTCACGGGCAAAGTGATCACCGACCACCTGGACTTCGAGGAAGTTCGTGGCTTTGAGGGGCTGAAGGAAGCTACCATCCAGGCCAACGGTACAACGGTGCTTGTAGCGGTGGTCAGCGGTCTGCGCAATGCGGAGCCCATTATCGAGAAGATTCTGCAGGGAGTGGATGTGGGCTATGACTTGATTGAGGTTATGGCTTGTCCCGGCGGCTGCATCTGCGGTGCCGGCCATCCCGTTCCCGAAAAGGTGGGCACCCTGGAACAGCGCCAGCAAGTGCTGATCAACATAGACAAGATCTCCACCTACCGCAAGTCGCAGGAAAATCCGGATATATTGAGGCTGTATGAGGACTTCTACGGGGAACCCAACTCCCCCTTGGCCCATAAACTGCTGCATACCCATTATCACCCCGTCAATGGGGATATCCGCTGTGCAACAGTCCGCAAGAAGGCCAACTCTGCCTTTGTAACCCACCAGATTACCTTCTGTACCTGTGACGAATGTTCGGCCAAAGGTTCGAGGGAGCTTTACGCTTCCACCCTTGAGCAGGTGAGAAACCTCAAGATGGATTCTTTCGTTGAGGTAAGTACCATCCGCCTCAAGGAGAACCATAACGGCCAGGACATCTATATTGCCCTGGACGGGGAGCGCATCGACAGATCAAGGCTTGAAAACCTGCCGCTGAACCTGTAATGGCTCCATATTCCATGTAAGTCCCCCTTATGCCATAAAGCCTGCCGGATTGATTCCGGCAGTTTTTTTTCTTTCAGGCAGAAGCATTGCAGAGACAAAAACTTGCCATCAGGTTTCACCCTGAACCTTTGCTTGGCTGACTACTCCATCTTTTATCAATGGGTAGTTTTGCCTGAATGTGGTATATTTATTACCAAAGGAGGAATTTGCGCATGGTAGAATTTTTGCTATGTGTTTTTTTGGGATACTTCGGAATACATAAGTTTTACAAGAAAAACTGGAAGATGGGGCTTCTATATTTCTTCACATTTGGGCTGTTCGGCATCGGTTGGGTATCTGATATTTTAAGATTGGGCATAGAATTGGTGAAGCGCCAAATCGCGGCAGCAGAATACCAGCCTCAAAAGCGGATGGAGCGGATCGCCAACTCAGGGAAAATAGCAGATGCCGAATCTGATATGGAGCAGGCGTTCAGGGAGATGCAGGCAATGATGGGGCAGGAAAGTATGGGCTACGATGATATGGATTACAATCGTTCGGGGCACCTGGAAGGAAATAGCGTGGCGCGCTGTCCGCGGTGCATGGTACGTCAATCCAGTATGTGGAGAAAATGCAGCAGGTGAGCATCGAAAGAATCGTAAACGGAAAGGTGTTGACAAGCCCGCTGTCCGGGAACGTGGAATCCGTACGATATGCCAAATGCCTTAGTTGTGGTTACAGTTGGAATCGATAAACCGAGCGAAAAAGAGATACGGCACTTGCTTATGCAGGTGCTTTTTTGGTGTCAATTGCCCTGAAAAACGATGTGTAGTTTGGCGTGGAAGGAAACTGATTTCAGTATGAAAAGAAAGGCTCCGATAAGTACCGAGGTCGGATGCATACATTTGGAATCCAATTGGCGAACTGACAAAAAAATAAACTTTTAGGAATTTGATTTGCCGGGAGGGGAAAACGGCTATCTGAATATTATAAGGGGCGGGAAGAAAGCAGAGGACCTGCCTGTTGATGTCTTGTTGGTTATTTGATTAAGTAATGGGCAATATACAAGGAAAGAGGAGGAGCGGGAGAGATGGGGAAATCAACGATATCACCAGAAGCAGTTAAGTTAATCAAAAAACCGTGGACGAGGCGGTGAAGAAAGCAGATGAAGCTATCATTAAGGCCAACAAAGAGCTTGAAGCATCACAACGGGATGGCAATCCGGCATGCTTCCTCCATAGAGCGGGCCTTCTTTTGATGAAAACGTTCCGCAAGTCACCGGAGTATCCGGCTGACTGCCGAAAAGTCCCGCGCGACGCGTTACTGGATTTTTTTATGCATCATTTTCAGATATTCGGTGGGCGAATAACCGGTATGCCTTTTGAACAACAGGCTGAAATATTGCGGATTATTGCCGCAGCCGACCATCTCGGCAATGTTCTGGATCTTGTATTGCCGGGAGGATACGAGCAGTTCCTTGGCTTTTTTGATTCTTGTTTCCGTAAGATAATTGGAAAACTTCTGGCCCGTTTCCTTTAAGAATTTTTTGCTGACGTAATCATCATTCATGTAAAGGTAGTTTTCCGCGATGTATTTCAGGGACAGACCGCTGTCGGATAAATGTTTGTCCACATACTCCATGATTTTACGGCTGAGTTCCCCGTGGCTTTCGCTGGCGTTGTAAAGGTCAAGTATCCTTTTGAGTTCACCGAACAATAAGGTACGAATTTCCTCGCAGGAGGACGATTTGTTTATCCGAATCAGAAATTCAGTGCCCGAAACGCTGTTGTACTGTATGCATTTGGAGCTGGCATGTATGATGAGTGAGGAGGTCAGCTGCTTCAACAAATTGATGTCGGTTACGGTGGACAGGATTTTCTTTATGAATTCATACGCCGCCGAGGAGGCGGTTTTGTCCTCGCCGAACAGTTTATGGGCGTTTTCATTCATTTCGGAAATAATGTTTTGGTAATTACAGATCGTAGTGGTCGTGCAATTGTCGGAATAATAGATGGTTTCATACTTGATTATCCGCGGCAGCAGTATTTCCATCAGGATATGAAGATTTTTATGGCTCTGGTGCAGTATCTCGACGGATTTGCTTCTTGAAAACAGGTGCAGATTCTTTAAATAGTTCTCAAACTCCGCATAATGCTGTTGGTACGACTTAAAAAAGCAGAATAGGGTGCTGCCGACGTAAACAAAGCTGAACAGAACGCCGGGAGAATGTTTTTTCCGGTACGCTTCGATCTGGTTAATGGCGTCGTGCAGGTACCGGCGCTCTAGATGATTGATGTGGAAGATTTCATAGGGAGAATGATATATATCGATAAATTTATTGTATTTTGAATACAGCGAATGGCTGTCGGCGGAGCTTTCGGCATCAACCGCGAGGGCGTCGTTGATAAGGCTCAGGATGTAGTTGCTGTACATGTTGAAAAGAAGCAGCTGTTTTTCTTCCGCCACCATTGAAAACGCTCTTTCACGGGACAGTTCCTCCATGATGTCGCGGATGCTGTCAATAATCTGATTTTCGTTGCACGGTTTGAGAAGATAATGCCGCACGCCATATTTCATGGCTGTCTTGGCGTATTCAAAATCGCTGTAGCCGGACAGTATGATGAACTTGGTTTTCTGATTGATCTCATAAATTTTCTGTATCAGTTCGATACCACTTAATCCCGGCATTTTGATGTCGGTCAGAACGATGTCAGGGCTTTCGTCTATGATGAGGTTGTAGGCGTCTATGCCGTTCTGGGCCAGCCCAATCAACTGTATTCCCAGTTGGTCCCAGTCGATTAACGAGGAAATCGTCTCACGTATGGTTCTTTCATCGTCGGCAATAAGCAATTTTAACATAGCATCCTCCTTGGAATCGTGATTTGAGCGACGGCATGGTTGTCCTGGTTATACAGTGTAAGACCATATTCCGGACCGAATACGAGCTGCAGGCGCTTGTGAATGTTTAAAAGACCGATGCCGAACCCCTGCGGTTTGGTGGTTTGGTTGCTGAGTTTTTCCAATATCTGCTCCTCAAACTGGGAACCGCTGTTGATGACCTGTATGATCACCAAATCGTCCTGCGACTTTGCTATTAAGTCGATGTTGCAGGCATCCAGCGCGCCTTCCCTGGAGTACTGTATTGCGTTTTCAATCAGCGGTTGTATCGTAAACTGAGGCAGCATGATGTCAAGCAGCGATTCGTCTATGTTTTCGGTGTATATCAATTGATCCTCGAATCTTATTTGCTGTATGGTGATATAGTGGTGGACGATTTCCAGTTCGTGCCTCAAGGTGGTTTCGCTACCTTTCTGGCTGAGGGTTTTTCTGAGAAGGGAGCCGAGCGCTTCAATCATGGCCGACATATCCTTTTCACCGATCGCTTTAGCCCGCCAATTCAATGTCTCCAAAGTATTATACAGAAAATGAGGGTTGATCTGCATTTCGAGAGCCTTCAGCCTTGCGTCCCTGGCCAGGATTTCGTTGACGTAGTTCTGCTGGATCAACTGCTGTATTTTGCGCACCATGCTGTCAAACTGTTTATGCAGCACACCGACTTCGTCATTCCGATCCTGGTAATCCTCGTCGGATGGCAGATCCACCATGTCGTTATTGCCGAACGCGTCCATTTTATTGAGGAGCCTTCGGAAATGGACCGTAATGGAATCGATGATCTTCCGGGAAAACAGGAAGGCGATCACCATGGCCAGCAGGATGATGAGAACGGATATCAGCCTTGTGATTTCCAATGCGTTGGATATTTCATCATAGGGCACCAGGCATATGTATTCCCACGGGAAATTGGTATATGAGCCGCGTATGCAAAAGAATTGGTGATTGTCAATTTTTATCACTTTATAATCCTGGTCCATTGTCCCGTACAGCTCTTGAGCCACGGATTTGTTGAGTCCCGGTGACTGGTAGATACTGTTCCCGGATTCATACAATACATAATAATAGGTCATGGGGAAAAACAGTATGGATTGGGTGGAAGAACTGATCAGTTTGTCCATGTCCACATTGATTACCAGAGTTCCGAGGGATTGATATGTCATGTCCAGCACTCTTCGGCAGTCTCTTCCCAAAAACAGGCCGTATTCGTTGCAGTAGTCGGTTATCCAGCAGGGATAGCCGCTTTTTCTGTTGGCTTTTTGAATGATATAATCGTAAACATTATCAGGCACAAGCTGACTTTGTGCTTCAAAGCTGTATATTGCATTTTTGTTATGATAAAGGTTGATATAATTTACACAATTTGTGCGGTTACTCTGATAGTAGTCGAATACCAGGTAATCCAGGGTGTTTCTCGCATTATAGAGTTTTATTTCATCGCTTTCGTCGGTCAGCGTAATGAGATTTTTCTTGATGTCCTTATTTGAAACGATCGCGCTCGACAGGGCCTCGATGTTGGACAGTTTTGTGGAAATATCGTTAGCGCTGTAGGAGAGCGAACCGGCCAGGGCTTTGTACAAAAGCTTGTTGTTTGATACTGCCACTATTCTTATGCCGATGAGGGATGCGGTTGCCGTCAGTAAAAGTATGGATATTATAAGAATCATGATTTTAAGTTTCAAAGGGAGGTTATTCAAATGTCTTATTAATGTTTTGCCGAGCACTACCTGTCACCCTCTGTACGGCTCCCCGTAGCTGAAGCACATGATAAGAAAACGGAAGTAAGATGTTCCTTATACTTAAATTCTACCACAAATCTTTCTTTTCAACTATGCGGCGGCTTGCCGACGGGAGAGGAATACACCGCTTTTTTAGGGCGGATGCTGGCAGAACAGTAATCGGTATTTTAAACAAGATGATCGGCAAATTAACTTTTGTATTATTGCTTTTTATATAAAATGATAATTGTAAAACTCATGACATAAAGAATCTATAGGAGGGGGAACTATGAAAAAATTATCTGTTCTGCTTGCCTGCCTTCTTGCGGTGGCGATGATTTTCAGCGCATGTGGCCAGGAAGCTCAAAAACCGACGGACACAAACGTAAACAACCAGAATTCTGCAAATCCGGCAACGGAAAATACTTCGGCCGATCCTTCCGATTATACTGTCGTGATGATCGTCAAACAAAGCGATTCGTGGTTCGACGACATGGCGGCCGGAATAGAACAGCTCAGGAAGGATACCGGGCTTAATGTATCCGTGCAGGTTCCCGAAAAGGGCGATGCGGCAAGCCAGATTGCCATTATGGAAAACCTGATCGCCCAGGGCGTAGATGCGATTTGCGTGGTGCCGAATGATCCTGAATCTTTGATCCCCGCTATTGAAAAGGCCAGGGAAGCCGGGATCGTTGTGGTAACCCATGAGGCTCCCGGTATTGCGGATAAGGTTGATCTTGATGTCGAAGCGTTTAAGAATGAGGAATTCGGAAAGCTTTTCGGCGAAAGGCTCGCTCAGGCCATGGACAAGAAAGGAAAATTCGTGGGTTTTGTAGGCGGTCTGACCATGGAAACCCATATGACGTGGTACAAGTCGGCAGTTCAGTACATTAAGGAGAATTACCCCGAAATGACATGCCTGACGGAAGAGCCCTATGAAGACGGCAACAGTGTGGATGGCGCATACAGTAAGGCGCTTGAAGTACTAAAGGCTTATCCCGACATCAAAGGCTTCTTTGACTGTTCCGCTCACGGCGGCGGTATCTGCCAGGCTCTCAAAGAAAAAGGCAAAGCGGGTGAAGTGAAGGTAGTATCGCTTGCACTTCCTTCAATGTCCGCCACTTACCTGAAAGACGGCTCAATGTCTCATGGAATGGCATGGCGGCCTGCGGATGCCGGATATGCAACATGCTATGCGGCATATCTTTTGGCAAGCGGCCAGGGCGTGTCCAACGGGACAGATTTAAAGGCTACGGGTTATGAAAACATCGTGCTTGAAGGGAATATCGCATACGGCAACGCTCCGCTGGAATTCACGGCTGAAAACATCGATGATTATAATTTCTGATTTGATTTTTGAATGGAGATGCATGAAATCTGCCTGAGCCACTCAGGCAGATTTCATGTAGAAGGAGGAATTTCGTTGCAGGAAGTTTTGTCCGTACATAATTTATACAAATCGTTTATCGGCGTAAAAGCCCTCAATGATATAAGCTTGTCAATCAGCCAGGGGGAGATACACTGCCTGGCGGGAGAGAACGGCTCCGGAAAATCGACCCTGATAAAATGTGTTTCCGGCGTATATGCTCCCGATTCGGGGAAAATCGTTCTAAATGGACACGAATACCAGTCGCTTACGCCTGCGCAGGCTATCAGGGAAGGGGTTCAGGTAATCTACCAGGATTTATCCCTTTTCCGGCATATGAGTGTGGCGGAAAATATCGCAATAGAGAAGCTCCGTTTTGAAAACAGGCGAATCGTCAGCCGGAATGAAATACGCAGGATTGCCGCCGAGCAGCTTGAAAAGATCGGCGTTTCCATCGATCTTGACCAGACGATAGGAGAAACCTCGCTTGCCAACAGGCAGATAGCGGCTATCTGCCGGGCTCTTGCCCAGGACGCGAAAATTCTGTTTATGGACGAGCCGACGACCGCATTGACAAAAAAGGAAGTATCCCGCCTGCTTAATATTATTTTGGAACTGAAAAAAAAGGGATTGGCCATTGTTTTTATCAGTCACAAACTGGATGAAGTCTTTTCCGTGGCCGATAAAATCAGCATATTCAGAAACGGCTTCAAAATCGGTGATTTTAACAAGGATGAGCTTGACGAAAAGAAATTGTCCCATTATATGACCGGGCGCGAAGTCGAATATCCCAGGTATGTACGAAAGTGCAAGGATGACCGCGTCGTCCTGGAAGTGGATCGACTGACGCGAAAAGGCCACTATGAAAATATCAGCTTCAAAATGAGGCCGGGCGATATTGTGGGCCTTATCGGGCTGCTGGGTTCGGGTAGAACGGAACTGGCCATGTCCCTATTCGGGCTGAATCCCGCCCATTCCGGACAAATCAAAATCGACGGTAAAACGGTGAAGATAAAGTCGCCCATGACAGCCAAGAAGCATAGGATCGCCATGCTACCTGAAGACCGCATTACCCAGGGGCTTTTCATGGAAAGGATGATCAGGGAAAACATCACATCGTCGATCATTGATAAAGTGGCCAAAAACAAAATTTTCACGGATAAAAAAGCGGAAAACGATATTTCAGAACAGACAGTCGAAGAACTTAAAATCAGGACTCCGTCCGTTGAAACCGTAGTTGGAAATCTTTCCGGTGGCAATCAGCAGAAAGTTGTGATAGGTAAATGGGTAGCCACCCATCCACGGGTGTTTATCATGGATACGCCCACAGTGGGCATAGATATCGGTTCAAAAGCGGAAATTTATGAACAAATCCATAAATTTGCCGATCAGGGAATGGCCATATTGTTCATATCGGACGAAATACCCGAGATCCTAGCGAACTGCAACCGTGTCATGGTGATGCGCGACGGAAGATGTATAAGGATTTTGAACGAAGAAGATTTGGAAAAACCGGATGCAGAAAAGTTGATTTCGGAACTTATCAGCACCCGCGCTGAAGAGGAAAGGGAGGAAGCTGTACCGTGAAAATAAAGATCAGGGACCGCTACAGAGCGATACTTCTTATCATCATGGTGTTTTACAGTTTGTTTGTTGGCCTGATTAACCCAGCTTTTTTCAGCATTGAAACCGTATTCGATCTCATAAGGACCTCTTCCACTTCGCTAATGGTGGTCATCGGGCTTTTGCTTGTCATGATCTCCGGGGGAATAGACGTTTCTTTTATGGCAGTAGCCCTGTTTGGCAGTTATACAACCATCAAAATCATGATTGCTGCCGGGATTGACAGCCTTGCTTTTGCATTCGGATTGTCCATGTTGATCGGAGGATTTCTGGGACTGATAAATGCCCTTTTGATAAACTGGCTTAAGCTTCCTCCTTTCATTATCACTCTCGGGACCCAGAGCCTGTTTCACGGAATCATGACAACATTTATCGGGGACAAGTCGTTCGGAGCCGGTGTTCTGCCTTCTTGTCTCAACAAATTCGGGCAGGCTGTCCTGTTCAGTTTTCAATCTGATAACAGCAGGGTCGGATTGACGGCGTCGGTAGTGCCCATCCTTATCGTTGCCGCGGTTACATGGTTCATCCTTTACAAAACCATGATTGGACGTGGCATTGTGGCCCTCGGCAACAGTGAGGAAGCCGCGAGAAGAATTGGGTTCAATCCCTCCCGCATCCGCCTGTTCGTCTATACATACACGGGTTTGCTGTCCGGCATCATGGGAATTATCTATGTCGCCCAGGTTAACGCCCTTTATCCGAACAAGCTGGTCGGGGATGAACTGATGGTTGTGGCCGCGGCCGTAATAGGCGGTACCAAAATTACGGGCGGCCAGGGCAAAATTTCCGGCGCCATATTGGGTGTGTTGATAATCTATCTGCTCAACTCGACCTTGATTTTAATCGGTTTGTCCTCTTCGTGGAACGACCTGTTTGTCGGAGCAATTCTGGTAGTCTCGATCGCAGTAAGTTCATACCAGGAAAGGGTTAAAAACAGGAAGAATCTGATCTTTACGGAATAGGGGTAGGAAGGATATGAATAAAATTAGGAAACTTGCAGCGGGAGACATAAATTTTGCGATACTGATCGCACTGACATTGCTTGCCATTGTTTTATCGGGAGTATTCATCGGCGACAAGATGTTTACCGTTGCCAATATACAGGCCATGGCCTACCAGATTCCCGAGTTTGGTTTTTTATGCCTTGCCATGATGCTTTCAAACCTTATCGGAGGCATTGATCTTTCTATAATAGCCGCAGCCAATACCATAGCGATTTTTACCGCAAATGTTCTTAACGGAAGATGGGCCTTTGGAACCGACGGCGCGGCAAGAATCATTTTGGCCATCTGCGTGGCTTTGCTGGCAAGTATACTGTTCGGGTTGTTCAACGGTCTGCTGATTTCAAGGACATCGGCTCCGTCTCTGATTGCAACGCTCGGTACCATGACGCTTTATCGCGGAATTGGCATGGCGCTGACCGGAGGAAGCAGCGTGGGAGATATTGTCCCGGGATTTTCATACTTAGGGAAGGCCAAATTGCTGGGCATACCTTTTATTTTCTGGATCTTCATCATCGCTACGGGCTTGCTCGGGCTGGTGCTGTCAAAAACGACTTACGGTCGCGCGCTATACCTTTATGGCGGAAATCCCGTGGCGGCTCGATTCAGTGCCATCAATAACGAAAGAATGTGCAGGAGTGTGTTTCTGTTGACCGGACTGTTTGCCGGAATAGCGGGCATCATCATTTTAAGCCGGGTTAACAGCGCAAAGGTAGGTTATGGGGACACATATCTGCTGCAGACAATGATCGTTTGCGTTATCGGCGGAATCCATCCCAACGGCGGAAAGGGAACTGTCAAGGGTGTTCTGGTAGCCATTATTTTCATGCAGCTCCTTTCCAGCGCATTTACGATCATGACCCTGTCCCCCTATACCAAAAAGCTCATCTACGGAGCAATGCTGATTTTGGTACTTGGCATGAATTATTTTATTAACAAACTGATTCAAAAATACAAAACAAGGTGAAGGAGGTATATGCATGGATATAGGCACCCGTTACAGGGAACTGTATCAGATCGTTGTGAAAGAACATACGGAAGTGTTTGAAAAACAGGATACTAAGGAACTGGAAGACGTCATCGCTCTTATCAGGGAAGCCCGCCGTATATTTGTTATGGGTGTGGGCAGGGAAGGAATCGCCACAAGGGCTTTTGCCATGCGGCTGATGCATCTTGGGAAGGAAGTCCACTGGATCTGGGACGACACGACTCCCGGTATGGGCCGGGATGACTTGTTCATCGTGACGACCGGTTCGGGGAAAATCGGACACATACATTATGTAGCCGAACAGGCAAAAAAAACCGGTGCAAAAATCTTGGTGGTTACGGGTGGACCAAAAGAGAAAACGGCTCAACTTGCGGACCAGGTATTATTTGTTCCGGCCTGCGTTTATAACGGTACGGACGAAAGACTGGTTCCGTCCATCCAACCCATGGGCAACCTGTTTGAGCAGCATCTATTCATGCTGTTCGATATTATCGTCATGCTGCTGGAGGAATTGATGGAAATTAAGCATGACGATATGGAAAAGAGACATAGGAACATAGAATAGCAATTTTTTGGCAATAAAAACGATAAGGTTAAGCTCCGTGCCAGGTAAAATATGCTTTGCCCGTTTCTTGTTCGCAAAATGGCACGGGGCTTTTTCGTAAATAAAGAGAGCATGAAGTTGAAGTTTCTAGTAAAATAAAGGTAATCAAAACCATCCAAAGAACTTAAATCTATAAAATGGCAGATGACGTACTTGATCATCTGCCATATTGCATAAAGTTCTTCATTTTACTGACTCTACCCCAACATTTGACGTAGAACCTCGAAAATTGTCTGTGACGTGACCGTTTAGCCATGTTATATTGATGTACAATAATAGCCCTGGCCAACTCCAGGGCTATTATTTCGGGTATCGTGCCTATATTCACTTATAAAGATTGTTGATTTGAATGGTGGAGGTGAGGGGAGTCGAACCCCTGTCCGAAACCGTATCCGTAAGAGCATCTCCGGGTGCAGTTCATGTTTTGACATTCCCTCCGCTGTACGCCCATGAACAGGCTTACAGCTTCAGTAGCTTCATTTTGTCATGCACGGCTCAAAGCTTTGCCGTGTCACGTTCACCACTGGTCGACGC
>Ga0134091_1001479_pt1 | contig 18214 bp, 16 predicted proteins | sample 2_5taG_FD_94451 | JGI IMG/M metagenome (GOLD analysis project Ga0134091, IMG submission 94451) | Switchgrass degrading microbial communities from high solid loading bioreactors in New Hampshire, USA - 2_5_20_6_A2 metaG | ecosystem: Engineered > Bioreactor > Semi-continuous > Anaerobic >...
AAAAAGAAATAGAAAGAAAAAGAAAATTAATAGAAGATAGTGAAATTATAATGGAGGAAGTACCAAAGCACTTAAGGCCTAATCAGGAATTTGTACTGGAAATCTATAAGAGTCAATTGGAAGCCCTTGAACAGGAACTAATGAAACTGGAAGGAGAAGATAAATTAGAAAGCGAAGGCAAATTAAAAGGGGCAAATAAATCAAAAAAAGAAGATATATTAGTAAATAAAAATAAGCTAAAAGATGAATATATGGATTTAGAGAATATAAGGTTTTAAAAATGATAAAGATGGAAATTCCAAGCCAAAATCTAGTTTTGGCTTGGTCTTTTTATAAAAGAGTAATAAATTGGAGAATAATTGGAGCTCCTTCAATAGGCAATGGTTCTAATGTCAATTCAAGGATACCTTCTGATACCAAATAATTGGTCTTTGGCTGTATTACTCCATTAATGAAGAGATTAATATAAGAAACCTTTTCAGGGTTAAGTATTCCTTGATTTCCATAAGTAGTTAATTCATCATCATTTGTATAAATGCTCTTTCCTTTAGCAACAGTATTGTATTGATAAACATCTGCTTTTAATAGCTGACCATTTTTATTTCTTATTTTAAAGTACTCCAATATAATAGGTACACCCTCTAAAGGCACATCATCAGTCAACAATGTTAGAGATCCTTCTTCTACACTATAGTTTGGTTTAGGCTGTAGTATTCCATTTACAAATAAGTTCAAGAAGGATATTTCATCTGGATTAGGGATGCCATAATTTCCATAGTCAGGTATTTTATCGCCATTAGTGTAGATTTTAGAGCCATTTGAAACAGCATTATACTGATAGCTTTCTCCCCTTAATATATAATTGGAATTATTATGAAAGGAACCTGTTATTTCTATTAATAGTACAGCTGTTTCACTGGAATTTAACCTTCCTATATTCCATATTATCTTATTTTTCTGTGGATATATATTTCCTTTGGAAATGCTAATTATGCTAAAATTAATTAGCTTATTAAGCAATAAAGTATCTACTGCAACTGTATTGCTAATAGGTCCATTTCCTTCATTGGTGACCTTTATTTCAACTATCCAAGTATTATCTGTACTGGAGCTAACATTAAGGGGACCTGATACAATGTGCTTTTCTAACTTTAAGCGACCAAATACAGGACACTTGTTTTTTTGAATATCCTTTGCTGGTTTATCATTATGAGATAAATAGCGGTTAAGTATATCCTTTAATATGTCAATATTATATATGGAGTTTTTCTCTATCCTTTCCAATGCTATATAGTTTGATTGAAATTCATAGGTAGGTATGAACAGCTGAACTTTTCCAATTGCTCCAACTTTAATAAATACTCCAACAGGAAAGTTCAGTTGATTATCCTGTTTAATGGGAGGACATAAAAGCTTCGAGTAGGTTTCTACATTAATATCATATGAAAATTCATCTCTTGCTTTTGGCATGAACATGATTTTATCTACCAGTATATTGGGCAAATATCCATCTATAATGTTATTTTTTGTGGTAACTATTTGGAATGGTATTTTTAATTGGAATGTAACCTTTTTAAAATGGGGATGATTTTTAATACTCCTTATTTTTAAAGTACCATCTGCAATGAATCCAGGCTTAAATGTTATCTTTTTAAAATCATCCTCACCTACATATACAGCCATGTTAAAAATGCAGTTTCTCTGTTGATACTGAGAATAAACTTTGTTTGCCAATATACAGGTTTTATTGAGGTCATGTATTGGATCAAAAATAGCAACTAATTTTCCAGAATCAATATTGGATAAAGTGCAGGAGCCTATTGTAGCAATAGCTCTATTAATGGCCCGAAATCCTGTAGTAGAAAAGAGACCTACAGCTTCGAAGGTTGCTTCTATGGATTCCTTTGGTTTAAGCTCATCAATATTCCAGATGATTGTATCATTATAAATAGAGACATTGCCTGATGGAACAGATAAGTTTTGGATATAATCCAATCTATCAAATAGCATGTAGTCTGTTATGATTATGTTCTTTAGAGAATCGTTGGTTGTGTTTGTTGCTTTAATGGAAAAGGTCCATTTTTTAAAAGTGTTTAGGAATCCTGCCAATGGCTCGCTTATTATGCTTTTTTCTAAAACAATTTCCTTTTCTATTTCTTTTAATGTTGGACAGACTGCAATTTGGAAGTCTTTAGACATATTAGAAAAAATTACTCCAGATGATGTACTTCCAAATCCTATAGTAGCACTTAAGTTTTTAAACCCTTCAGAATAAAATGAGCCCTCTATATCAAGTATAAGTATGGCAACTTCCTGTGATTTTAGCTCTTCTATATTCCAGAGGACTTTATTTTTGTATAATTTAGCATTTCCCTTAGATATATTTACAACCTTAATATTGTGTATTGTTTCAATGAATAGATTTTCCATTACTAAAATGTCTGTAATTCTATCATTACTTATATTGGATATCTTTATTTCAACTCTCCAGTTATGTAATTTTCCAGAATTTACTGTCATAGGGCCTGATAAAATTGTGTTTGTAATAAATATCCCTCTATGTACTTTTATAGGTTCAGTATAAATAACATCTGTAGATATTTGACCTGTAGTATCAGTACCAGCTGCAAAGGACCTGTTGATAGAGCGGGTACCAGGAGCACTAAATAAACCCTTAACCCTGAATATGGCAGTAGCAGATTGGCCTGGATTCAATATATCTATGCTCCAGGTTATTGTATTATCCTCAAGTGCAACATTTCCTTGGGAGTAGTATAAGCTATTTAAGCTTACTATTAAGTCCAGAAGGATGTCATCTGTTACAACTATATTGTTAATTGATTTATTGCTGGTATTTGTGACTGTTAACGTAAAATCCCATTGAGATACTTGACCTGTATATACAGGATTTGGTCCAGATATAATGGATTTTTCAAGTCTTAAATTTGAATTATTAGCTTCATTATCAATGCAAACATCCAAATCAAAAACAGGGCCAATGGATGTATGACCAGTAGGTAGCATGCCTTCAGCTGTTAGTGAATTAAGCTTTGAATATATACTCTCCTTTATAGAGATGGTAATAAAGGTTAGAATAATTGGAGAGCCCTCTAAAGGAGCATCATCAGTTTTTAGTATTAGGAACCCTTCCTTAATTTCATAGTTAACTTTTGGCTGCAGAACTCCATTAATGAATAGACTATAATAAGTAACGCTATTAGGGTCAAGTATTCCCCTATTACCATATTCCTTTATTTCATCATTATTAGTATAGATTTTTTTCTCTCCATTGGATAATGCATTATAATGATAAACATCTACATTATACACTAATAATCACTCCACAATGAATAAAATTAACAATTCAGGATGTGCAAATAATTGCACACCCTGATATTTTCTGATTAAGTTGTTATTGTTGTAGTAGAATTAGATATTGGGTCAAAATTAGTTACTATGAATACAATGGTTGCACCTGTAGGAATAGTTGTAGCCTGCTGAATAGTAAGGCTAGCACCAGTTTCTTCCACTTGAAAGAGAGAATTTTGTTGTTGTACACCATTTATAAACAATGAATAGTAACCATTTTCGCTCTCTGCAAGGGTGAGATTGCCAGTAACGTCATTTCCTTCTCCATCAACAAATGCAGTTGATGGAATTACAAGTGTATTATCAAATCTATGAGCGTCATCAACCTCATAGAAATATAAATCTACTATGGGATTAGTTTTAACTTCTGTTGTGGTAGTTGCATCTATTACCAGCTTAAACAGTTTAGTTGTCATACTTGCACCTCCTAATTAATATATTATTTTTTTGCTTATAATAGTATATTAGAGAACTTGTTCGATAGTTACTTAAATAAAAAAAATTTAACCACCCACTTATAGAAGCGGGTGGTAAGAGCAGAACTATCAATTATTTTAATCTATATCCAGAAATCCTATTTACTATTAGTGCAATTGCACCATCTCCTGTAACATTGGTTGCTGTACCAAAGCTGTCTTGGGCTACATACAAAGCAATCATTAATGAAAGCATTGCAGAAGAAAAACCTAACATTGACTCTAATAATCCTAAAGCTGCAATAACAGCACCTCCAGGTACTCCGGGAGCAGCTACCATGGTAATTCCCAACATTAATATAAATGGAAACATTATACCAAAGTTAACATCCATACCATTTAGCATCATAACTGCCATAGAACAGCTAACCAGTGTAATTGTACTGCCAGATAGATGGATAGTAGCACACAAAGGAATTACAAAATCTGCTATTCCATCTTGAATTCCATTTTTCTTTGTCTGTTCTAAAGTAACAGGAATAGTAGCTGCAGAAGATTGAGTACCTAAAGCTGTAACATACGCAGGAATCATATTTTTTAAAAGTCTAAAAGGATTACCTCCCGCAAAAGTACCACCGACAATAAACTGAAAAATAATTACTATTATTTGAAGCAAGATTACCATTGCAAATACCCTGGCGAATACAGATAATATTGTTGCTACCTGTCCGGCATATGTCATATTAGCAAATATACCTAGTATATGGAAGGGTAGCAATGGAATAATTATTTTTGATATTAGTTTTTCAATAATAGATTGAAATTCTCTCATAAAGTTTTTTACAGTATCGCCTTTAATTGCAGCAATACCGAGTCCTAAAGTAAAAGCAATCAATAATGCTGTCATAACATCGAATACTGGAAGCATTTCTACTTCGAAATAAGGCTCCAATAGGGCTTCTTCTGGATTAGTTGAATTTATATTTAAAGCCCCGGGAGTTAAAAACGTCGGCAATAACAATGAAGATGTTAAGAAAGCTAGAACACCAGAAATAATAGTGGAACCATATGCAATACCAGCAGTTATAGCTAAAAGCTTACCAGCTCCTTCTCCCAAATCTCCAATTCCAGGGGCAACAAATCCTATTATAATCAAAGGAATAGAGAATCCAAGAAAGTTTCCAAATACACCATTAAAAGTTGCTAATATAGTAACTACCCAAGCAGGTGCAAAACTCCCAATAATTATTCCAAGTATAATGGCAATAATTAATTTGGGTAGTAATCCCATTTTTCTCATTAAAAATTCCTCCTTTCATCGATTATTTTGTACTAATTCATATAAAAAATACAAAAAATAAATGAGATTTTATCAATGATGTATACCAAATCCTTTAGATTTGATATGATAAAAGAGGAAGTAAAACCTAGACAATTAAAGGCACAAAGGATAAAATTGTATTAACGGTTAACAAAAATTAACATAATGAAAGTAAATTTAAGTGAGAACATAAAAGACAGGAGGAATAAACGTGGACAAGGCTTTTTTTATAAATAATAGAAAAAAACTAGAGGAAAGGATGGAAAATGATACAATTTTGTTGTTATTTGCAGGGAGAGCGCCATATAAGTCTGCAGATGAATTATATCCATTTATACCTAATAGAAATTTCTATTATATGACAGGCATTGATGAAGACAAAATTATTCTCTTAATTAGCAAAATAGGTGAAAAGATTTCCGAAAGGCTATTTATACAAAGACCAGATCCTATTATGGCAAAATGGGTAGGAGCTACAATATCAGAGGATGAAGCAAAGGAAAGGTCAGGAATAGATAGTATTGAATATTTAGATAAGTTTGAAGATGCAATTGGCTCAATACTTAATGGAAATAAAGTAGAAAAAATTTATTTGGATTTAGAAAGACAGGAGATTAGAACATCATTTACTGAATCACAGGAATTTGCCAGAGTTATAGTAAAAAGATATCCATATATTCAAATAAAGAATATTTATCACGATATTTCAGAGTTTAGGACTATTAAATCAAAAGAAGAGATAGAACTAATTAGAAAAGCAATAGAAATAACTAATGAAGGCATATTAAATATGATGAAAAATGCAAAGCCTGGTATGATGGAATATGAAATTGAAGCATATTTTGATTTTACATTGAAGAAAAATGGAATAAGAAATAGAGCTTTTGAAACAATAGCTGGCAGTGGTAAAAATGGAACTATACTGCATTATTCAGATAATAATTCAAAAACTAAGGATGGGGATTTGATACTATTTGACTTAGGTGCACAATACAAGTACTATAATGCAGATATTACCCGTACATTCCCTGTAAATGGTAAGTTTACTGAAAGGCAAAAAGAGGTATATAATGTTGTACTGGAAGCAATGAAAGCTGTGGAAGAGGCTGCAAGGCCAGGCATTTCTTATGGCCAGTTAAATGAAGCTGCCAAAAGGGTGTTGACTGAAGGCTGCAAGAAATTAGGGTTAATAAAAGAAGACAATGAAATTTCAAAGTACTACTATCATTCAGTATCACATTATTTAGGTTTAGATACCCATGATGTAGGAATGTATAATGTAGAACTTAAGCCAGGAATGGTAATAACTAATGAACCAGGTCTTTATATTGAGGAAGAAGGAATAGGAATAAGAATAGAAGATGATTTGCTGATCACTGAAGATGGATGTGAGAACTTATCTAAGGATATTATTAAAACTATTGAAGAAATAGAATCCTTTATGAATAAATAGAATTATAAAGCCATCCACCTCTAAAGTGATAAAGAGGTGGATGGCTTTATATAAGAATTGGCTATAAGGTGTTTACATAAGGAGGATTTTAATATGACTCTAAGAAATAGAAAAATACTTATTTCTACAAGGACAAAGAAGAGAATCATTACAACTGTTGTGTTGATAATTTTAGCGATAATTGGAATAGAAAGACTTTATAACAGTAGAGATGAATTTCAGACAGTTGCAGAAGATGCAGAGTATTATGGTATATTAGATGCTGGATTTACTTCTCGGGAAAAGTTAAAGGAATTTGAATTTGTATATAACCTATTAGAAGAAAACTATCCTTTTTTCAAAGTTAATGAAAGGGTAAACAATATAGATTGGAATAAGAATGTAAGTAAGTACAAAAGAATATTAAGAAATACACATGGTGATGGTGAATATTTTGTTGCATTAAACAATATACTAAAAGATTTAAATGATAGAAATACATTTATATTAACAGGCGATGAGTTTAAACTTTATTATAAGTATTATATCCCTGATAAACGTGAGGTTCTTCATTATGAAAGAAGCTTAGAGAGGTATATGTTTGATGGTGATCTGGATATTGCAGTAGATAATCCATATAAATATCCTATGTTCTATGAAGGACCAGTTTTGAATACTGAAATATTAATTGATGGCAAACTGGCATATATGAAGATTGATGCAATGTCAAAGTACCGCATAGAAGAAGATTACCCTGAAATACAAAAATTTTTAAAGGAAGTAGAGGATTATGATAAGCTTATTATAGATATAAGGGGTAATTCGGGAGGGTCTGATGAATACTGGAAGGAGATAGTTGAGCTACTTGCAAATAAGGCGTACAGTGCTGAATACTATTCTTTCTTTAAGCAAAAATCTAGGACAGCTCAGGACTCCTTTAAAGTTACTGATATAACTACAATTAGTGAATTAGATGAGAAAGTCTTAGAACAGTTTCCTCCAGAAGTAAAAACAGATTTTAACTATTATAAAGTAAATAAAATTGAAATAAATTCAAATAATGATGTTAATTTTAAAGGTAAAGTGTATTTATTAGTAGATGGAGAAGTTTTTGGATCCGCTGAAAAGTTTGCAGCCTTTGCTAAGGATACAGGCTTTGCTACATTAGTAGGAGAAACTACAGGTGGTGGAATGTCTTTTGAGGAGATTCCTATTACTAACATACCATATGGTGGTTTTATAATTAGCTATAGTAGGGAAATGGTCCTAAACTCAGATGGAACTATAAACATGGAAACAGGAACAACTCCTGATATAGCAGTAGATAATGCTACTATTAACAATGATATATCTAAGGATATGTGCATTCAAGCAGTTATAGAAGATTAAAAATAACAATACAAGATGAGAACTAATAGAGGATGGAAATAAAGGATAACCATCCTCTTTTATTGGAGAAAAGTAATTTACACAGAAGTTTATATTTTATGTTAAAACAAAAAATCATGAAAATTTTTGTAAGATTATTTTCATTCATGAGTCTTATTAGTAAGGAGGTGAGAAAGTGACGGAGTTCGAGAAAATATATGATGACTATTTTAAAGATGTTTACTTGTATATTTACAGTTTATCAGGTAATAAGCATATTGCAGAGGATATTACTTCAGAGACGTTTATAAAAGCTGTGGATTCCATAGATAGTTTCAAGGGAAATTGTGATATACGGGTATGGTTATGTAAAATTGCTAAAAATACTTATTTTTCTTATTTACGAAAAAATAAAAAGTTGGTTAGCATGGATTCACTTCCTGACCAAGGAGACAATTCAGATACTGAGAATAAAATATGTACCTCTGAAGAATCCATGAGAATCCATGAAATTCTTCATAATCTTAGTGAACCATATAAAGAGGTATTTACATTGCGAGTTTTTGGAGAATTAAGTTTTAAACAGATAGCATCATTATTTGGAAAAAGCGATAACTGGGCTTGCGTCACTTATCACCGGGCAAAGAATAAGATAAGGGAGAAATTGGAGGGTTATAAATGAAATTAACCTGTAATGTTATTAGAGATATTTTACCGTTATATGTTGAGGATATGGTAAGTGAAGATACACGCAAAATTATGAAAGAACATATTAATAGCTGTGATAATTGTAGAAAGCAGTATGAAGATATGAAATCTTCAATAGATTTACCTATGGATACTGATACAGAACCTCTGAAAAAGATAAAATCTACTGTGCAAAGGAAGAAACTTCAAGCTGTGATTTTTTCAGTAATGGTGACAATAGTTATATCTGCTATAGTAATTGGATTTTTAACTTCCCGTGAATATATTCCATATCATGATGACCTGATATCATTTATAGAAGATAATAACGGAATGGTAATTGCTATATTCAATGAAAAAGTGGCAGGATATGATATTAGTGTCTATCCATCTGAAATAGATGAAGGATTTGTATATTATATAACTACATGGAACAGCATTTGGAATAGGAGTATTATGAATAGAGCTGTAAGCAATACGGTCTTAAATCCAAAGGGTGAAAAAGTAATTTCGGTTTACTATTATAATGCTGATGGAAGTGAAGGCATATTAATATATGGTAAGGATCAGAATCCAAATGGTGGATCAATTTTATTGCCAAGGCTGTTTTTAGCATATTATCTATTACTGGCTATGATAATGGCTTTAATCTGTGGCATCATTTTACTTATAGTCAATAAGAAAGAAAAGGTAAGGAGTACAGTAATGAAAATTTTTCTGTTACCAGTGTCTTATATATTAGCACATATTTTAATAAAAGGATTTTCTACCTCATCATACTCTGCTAAGAGGGATTTTTTTACTATACTATTGGTTTTAATACCGTTATATATTGCTTTTTTATCAGCAACTAAAATTTTAAAAGAGTATAAAAAAGATAATAGAATATGAAATGGTAGAAAGCAAAAAGCCTTTGAAAAGTTTTAATTATACTGTTTCAGAGGCTTTTTACTTAAAAGCTATGCTTGTTATCTATTGTGCAAGTATTGCTTTTAGAACATCTTTTCCATGTATAATGCTCAATAGTTCTTCTTCTGTTCTTATTGTATCGTTTCTTGTTTTAAAATATCTGTTTGCTTTTTTAGCTATCTCTCTGGAATTTCCATCTAACGATGCTATATAATCTGAAATGCTTTTACCTTTATATAATGTATATAGGTAAGGAGTTACAATATATTTAACTTCGTGTAGCATTGAGTCCTCCAGCCAGTAGTCTATATGAGAAAGATATATTTTCTTCTCCATAAGCTTAGTATAGAATTCTAATCCATCTTCTGTTGATTCCCAGAAATCTGCATATACATAATCAAAATTTTTAAGGAACTCTTCATTGTAGTACTGGAAGGCATCACCTTGAACGATTTCAAGTTTTTTATGGGTTTTAAACTGAGGCCTAATGTACTTTTCAAACAAATCTATGACATCTTTATTGAACTCGACTATAGTGACACTTTCCACTTCATCCTTTAAAAGCCAGAGATATGGTAGAACCCCAATACCAAGTCCTAGAGTTAGGCATTTACCGTGTCCTTTTTTAATACCATCTCCCATGCTCCTTATTTCGCTTATGGCAGGAGACATCCATACCTTATCACCTTCTTTTAAGGCAGGCATAGAAATATCTTCTTCAAAGTATCCAATAGGATGGTAGTGGAATAGATATTTACCCAAGGGTTTGTGAAAATCCATATTCATTAAGGTTCTTTTCTTAATGATATTTTTTTCATACTTTACAGTCTTTGAATATACATTATCAAACTTTATATCTCTATAATAGGGATTTTCAGTGAGAATTTTTATATCATATTTTAATCCATCATGAGGAACACTGTATTCTTTTAGTATTCTTATTAACTCTTTTTCTTTCTGTGGAGTTAAAACTTTTCCAACATAATTCAGAACTTTATTAATGTATTCATTCACTTTTACCATAGACAGTATGAGATTTTTCATAGTCATATCCAACTCTACATTATTTTCAAATTTAATCATTTGTTACCCCCAAATATATATAAGTATGATTGTCTAAAGAATATCATAATTTATAGATGTTTTTCAAGTAGCCTATGCTTATGTTTTATATTAGCTCTGTAAGCTTTTGAATTATTAATAGTGGGTATTAATATTGAAAGTTTAAAATTATACAATAAAGAAGGAATATACTTAATGGGAGTTTGAAAGTTTTATGATGTTAATCCAGGTAAAATAAGAATATATAAAAAATAATAATAAAAAAACTAAGAATTTGATGAAAGAAATTTTAATTAGTGTATAATAGAATTAAGACTTTAAATAATTTTTTAACAAATTTTCATATAAGAAGTAAAGGAGAGAGTTGCAATGAGTAAACCAATATTATCAGCACATTTTCAATCAAGAAAGCCATCAGATGTTCGTTTGGCTCAAATGAAATATGATGAACGCCAAGTAAAACCAGAAGCTGTAATAAATGTTGGAATAGGAAATGTATCACTACCAACAAATCCAGCTATGCAAAAGAGAATGTTTGCACTTAATGCACCAGAAAGTCCATTTGCAAATGGAGTTATTAGATATACTGGTACAGCAGGAACTATTGAAGCACAAAATGCTTTTAAAAATATCTTGAAAAGTGAAGGATTTAATACAGAAAATCTATATGTTCAAATAACAGATGGTGGTTCATCTGGTATGGAATTGTTATTATTAGGAGTTTGTGGACCAGCTGGAACTGATGAAAGACCTCTTATGATGATAGACCCAGCTTATACAAACTATATTTCATTTGCAGAGAGAATAGGTCGCAAGACTGTAACTATAAAACGTCATATGGGCAATGATGGTAAGTTTAACTTACCAGACATGAACGAAGTTGAAGAGGCAATAAAAGCACATAAGCCAGGAGCACTTTTAGTAATTCCATATGATAATCCAACAGGTCAGCTATATACTTATGATCTTTTAAAAGACCTTGCAAGACTTTGTGTTAAATATAACATGTGGATGGTAAGCGATGAGGCTTATCGTGAGCTATATTATAAAGATGAGGAAAAGCTTGTAAGCATTTGGGGATTATCAGATGAAGATGTTCCAGGAATTGAAGGAAGAAGAATAAGTATTGAAACAGCATCTAAAGTATGGAATGCATGCGGTTTGAGAATAGGAGCAGTAATTACTGATAACAAGGAATTCAATACTCGTTCTGTTGCAGAATATACAGCTAATCTTTGTGCTAATGCTATTGGACAGTATATATTTGGAGCACTAGCTCATGAAAGCAAGGAAAGCATACTAGGATGGTGTAAGCAACAAAGAGATTATTATAGAGATTTAATAGTAAAGGTTTACAATGGACTTAAAGAATTAGAACCTGGCCTTATTGTTTCAAGTCCAGATGCATCCATATATTCAGTAATTGATGTAAGAAATGTTGTAAAACCAGGATTCGATTCAATTGACTTTGTTCTTTACTGTGCTTCAGAAGGCTCTGTTGAATTAGATGGAGTAGAGACAACCCTTTTAGTTGCACCAATGAAAGGTTTCTATAATATTGATAATGACGAAGAAAATCCAGGAAGAACCCAATTTAGAATTTCATTCGTTGAGACACCAGAAAACATGTTAAAGGTTCCTGAACTTTTTGTTAAGCTTCTAAGAAAATACGAGGCTCAAAGATAAACAAGGTAAAAAGTCTGCTTTTTAAGCAGACTTTTTTAATTCATATGTAAAGTTAAGGATATAGATATAGCTTTTCTAACTACATAGGCAACTTGTTTGATATAATAATGTTAAAAATAGACTATTTACTATAAAAAGCATGTACAATTTACAAGGAACATATAATAGATAAACATAAAGAAGCTTTAACAATTCAATATGTGGAATAGATGAGCATAGTAAACAATATAAAAGATAAATTAACTATATCAGGATATTAAAAAATTCTATTGGAATTAATAGATGATATGATGAAGATATTAAATAGATGACTATTAAATGGAAAGGAGAATATAATGTCCAGAATAAGTATTGCTCCTATGGTAGATGTAACTGATAGACATTTTAGATATTTTTGCAGACTCCTAACGAAAAAGTCTGTATTATATACTGAAATGATAACAAGCAGTGCTATTATACATGGTGATAGAAATAAAATACTTGATTTTCATCCATTTGAAAAGCCAATAGCATTACAAATAGCAGGATGTGATAAGTATGAAATTGCCGAAGCAGTAAAGATTGCAGAGGAGTGGGACTATGATGAGATAAATCTGAATGTAGGCTGTCCATCAGACAGAGTCTCTGGGAATCAGATGGGAGCAGCTCTAATGGCATATCCTGAATTAGTAGCTGAAATAGTTCAATCTATGAAAAGAGAAACTAAAAAGCCTATTACCGTAAAGCATAGAATAGGAATTGATGGAACCAATATATTACCTGATTCCTTGTCAAAAGTGGTATTTGATAAATATGAAGATTTGGAGCATTTTGTAAAAATACTGTTTGAAGCAGGAGTAAATCACTTTATTATACATGCACGTATTGCAATATTGGAAGGATTGAGCCCAAAGGAAAATAGAGAAATACCACCTATTAGATATGAGGAAGTATATAGAGTAAAGGAAAGATTTCCAGAGCTATTTGTTGAGATAAATGGAGGAATAAGGACTATTGAATCCATTAGGGAGCATTTGAACTATGTAGATGGTGTAATGCTAGGGAGAGTTGCTTATGAAAATCCATTTATATTAACAGAAGTGGACCAATTTGTTGAAGGTGGTAAAATCAACAATATTTCAAGGCGAGAGATTATTGAAAAGCTAATAGAGTATGTAGAATTGTTTGGAAAGGATCAAAAGATGGGGTATCATGCTCTAAAAAATACATTGGGATTATTTTATAATAGAAAAGGAAGCAAGGTCTGGAGGCAGCTTTTGACTCCTCCATGGGAAGAAGGAACCTACGCAGAAGATGTGCTAAAAAAAGCTCTTCTAACCCTTCCTGAAGAAGTTTTGGATGAAAGGCCATTAACTGATTAGAAGTATATGATTTTTGAAAATTGTTGCAAAACCATATTGGTGATAAAATAAAGAAAACTAATGTATGAAAGGAGATATGAAGAATGCTTACAGAAGGAGTTAAAGCTCCAGATTTTGAACTGAATGACAAGGATGGCAATTTGGTGAGATTATCTGACTTCAAGGGGAAAAGGGTAGTTCTTTATTTCTATTCAAAGGACAACACATCTGGATGAACTGTTCAGGCAAATTCTTTTGCGGAAAACTATGATAGTTTTCAAAAGAGAGATGTAGTAGTAATTGGTATTAGTAAGGACAGTGAGAAATCACATCAACGTTTTGCAGAAAAAAACAATTTACCTTTCATATTGCTATCGGATCCGGAGCTTAAGGCTATTAAAGCCTATGATGTATGGCAGGAGAAAAAGCTTTACGGGAAAATAGGTTTTGGAGTTGTAAGAACTACTTATCTAATAAGCCCAGATGGTAATATAGAAAAGGTATTTCCAAAGGCAAATCCAAAGACCAATGCTGTTGAAGTACTGGAATATATTGGAGGTATATATGAGAACTGAACGTGAAATGATGGATTTAATATTATCCTTTGCAGAAAAGGATGAGCGTATAAGGGTTGTAGGAATGGAGGGGTCCCGCACAAATGTGAATGTACCCAGGGATGAATTTCAGGATTATGATATTACCTATGTGGTTACAAATATGGAAGCATTTAAGAAGGACGATGGATGGCTTGAGTACTTTGGAAGGCGGATATTTATGCAAAAACCAGAGGCAATGTCACTGTTTCCTCCAGAGCTTGGAAACTGGTTTTCATATTTGATGCTTTTTGAAGACGGTACTCGAATTGATCTTACATTGGTACCAATAGATGAACTTGATAAGTATTTATCAAGCGACAAGCTCATTAAAATTCTGTTGGACAAGGATAATAGAGTCAAAAATTATCCTGTTCCTACTGACATTGATTATCATGTAAAGAAACCAACTGCTGAATTCTTTGATGACTGCTGTAATGAATTCTGGTGGGTATCTACCTATGTAGTCAAGGGATTGTGCCGAAATGAAATACTCTTTGCTATAGACCATCTAAACAATATTGTTCGCCCCAATTTGCTATTAATGATTTCCTGGAAAGTTGGAATTGAAACAGGCTTTTCTTTAAGTGTAGGGAAAAACTACAAGTATATTGAGAAGTATATCTCAAAGGATTTGTGGAATAGGTTATTGAATACCTATATTATGGATACATATGAGCATGTTTGGGATTCACTATTTAAATGCCAGCAGTTATTCAGGGAAGTATCTAAAGAAGTGGCAGGAAAGCTAGGATTTATATATCCAGATTATGATGAAAAGATATCTGGATATATTGATAATTTATATGAAAAATATATTCTATCTAAGAATATTTCCGGGGAATAATAGCACTTTGGTTTAATATTTATATTGCCTTTAGGAGGTTTGAAGCAGTGAATCATATTAAAGGAACAACATCATTGTCAGGGCTAATAGGATATCCAGTAAAACATAGCAAATCACCTCAAATGCATAATACAGCATTTGAAGCATTGGGGTTAGATTATGTATACCTAGCATTTGAAGTACAGGAGGGTAATTTGAAAAAGGCTGTAGAAGCTATGAAAACATTAAATGCTATAGGTTTTAATGTTACGATGCCATATAAAACAAAAGTGTTAGAGTATCTAGATGACATATCGGAAGAAGCAAGAATAATTGGATCAGTAAATACTGTAAAGAATGAAAATGGAAGGCTAATTGGATATAACACCGATGGCATAGGCTTTATAAAATCCCTGGAAGAAAAGGGAGTAAATTATGTAGGTGAAAAAATTGTTATAGTAGGAGCAGGTGGAGCTGCAAGAGCTATAGCAACACAATTGGCTTTTGATGGCGTAGCAGAGATTGTCCTATTTAACAGAACCTTAAGTAAAGCAGAGGAAATTGTAAAGAGCATAAATATGAATATTTCTACCTGTAGAAGCAGAGCATTGGGAATGGATGAATCTGTGTTAAGAAAAGAAATAGAGGATGCAGCAATACTTATTAACTGTACTTCCATAGGTATGTGGCCTGAAATAGATAAATCAATTATTTCTTCACCAGAAATATTGCATAAGGACTTATTTATTGCAGATATAATATATGAGCCTAATAAGACTAAACTTCTAAAGTTTGCTGAAAAAGCTGGGTGTAAATACATGAATGGATTGATGATGGTAATATGGCAGGGAGCCTTAGCATTTAAGATTTGGACTGGTAAGGATATGCCAGTAGATTTAATTAAGAAAGCTGTATTTGAGAAATAAGAGGAGGCTGTAATTTGAGGCTGCAGAGCAGTAGAAAAGTTATAGTGAAAAATAAAATCTTTGGAGGAGAAAAAATATTAACTTGTATTCCACTAGTAGCAAGGAATAAAGATATTCTCCTTGATCAAGCAAGGGAAATCTGTGAGTTAAAACCGGATGTCATTGAATGGAGAGCTGACTATTTTGAAACTGTTTCCAATGCCAAAAGTATTGTGGATGGATTAATTGGTCTATCCAGTATAATTAGAGAAATACCATTAATATTTACATTAAGGCACCATAATGAAGGTGGACAAGTTAAACTAACACAAGATAAAAGAATGGAAATAATAAGGGAATCAATAAATACTAGACATGTGGATATTTTAGATGTTGAAATACTAAATGGCAGTGATTTTATAAATACAGTTAGAAGTTTCATTCTTGAAAAGGATACAAAGCTAATACTATCCTATCATAATTTTAATGAAACTCCTAGCGAGGAATTTATGCTAGATATGATAAGAGAAGGAGAAAAATTAGGAGCTGATATTGTAAAGATTGCAGTAATGCCTCATAATTATGGAGATGTATTAAAGCTGTTAGATGTTACATATAAATCTAGGAGTATAATTAATATTCCTTTAATTTCAATGTCAATGGGAGATATTGGAGTGGTAACAAGAATGATTGGAGGATTGTTTGGATCAGATATGACTTTTGCTGTAGGTAAGGAGTCTTCAGCACCTGGTCAGATATCAATAGGAGATATAAATACTGTTTTAGATATTTTAGGGCTAAAAAAATAAGCAGGTTAATTTTTACAAAACTATATTAAATATTAAAAAACATAAATACATTTACTCACTTTTCTGATAATATTATATATATGAACAATGGAGGTGGAAGGTATGAAATTTAGTGAGTATAAATATGAAAGACCTGACTTGGTTAGTTTAGGTAAGGAATTTGATGAGCTATTACATAAGTTTACCAATGCAAATTCTTTTGAGGAGCAAAATGAAGCTATGGAGGAAATCAATAGGATTAGGTCATATATAGAAACTATGGCTACTTTAGTTTCCATAAGGCATTCAATCAATACTGAAGATGAGTTCTATGCAAAAGAAAAGGATTTTATCGATGAAAATATGCCTTTGTACCAAAATATGGTTACTAAATATTTTAAGGCTATAATTGATTCAAAATTTAGGACAGACCTTGAAAAGATATGGGGAAGCCAAATATTTAGGCTTGCAGAATTACAGATTAAATCTTTCTCTGAAGAGATAATGGAAGATCTGGTAAAGGAAAATAAGCTGGTAACAGAATATGAGAAACTAATTGCATCAGCAAAGCTTGAGTTTGAAGGAGAGATAAGGAACTTAAGCCAGATGGCACCTTTCATGGAGTCAAAGGACAGGGATATGAGAAAAAGAGCTACCCAAAAATATGTAAGCTTCTTTGAGGAAAATGAATCTGAATTCGACAGAATATACGACGAAATGGTTAAAGTTAGGACCAAAATGGCTAAAAAGTTAGGCTTTAAAAACTTTGTTGAATTGGGCTATGCAAGAATGTCCAGGTCTGATTATGATGCCAAGATGGTTGCCAACTATAGAAAACAGGTATACGAGGATTTAGTTCCTATAGTTGTGGAACTTAAGGAAAGACAGAGAAAGAGATTGGGGCTTGATGAGCTTAAGTTCTATGATGAATCATTGGAATTCTTATCAGGAAATGCTAAACCAAAGGGAGATCCTGAGTGGATATTAAATAATGGAAAGAGGATGTATAAGGAGCTATCTAAGGAAACTGATGAGTTCTTTACATTTATGACTGAAAGAGAATTGATGGATTTAGTAAGCAAGAAGGGTAAAATGAGTGGAGGATATTGTACATTTATTTCAGATTATAAGTCTCCTTTTATATTCTCCAATTTTAATGGGACTAGTGGAGATGTGGATGTTCTGACCCATGAGGCTGGACACGCCTTCCAGGTATACCTAAGCAGAGATTATAAGATTCCAGAATATACTTTCCCAACTTTAGAGGCTTGTGAAATTCATTCCATGAGTATGGAGTTTATAACCTGGCCTTGGATGGAGCTTTTCTTTGAAGATGAGGCAGATAAATATAAGTTTAGCCATTTAAGTGGAGCAGTAAACTTTATTCCATATGGAGTGACTGTAGACGAGTTTCAGCATTTTGTATATGAAAACCCAGAGGCAACTCCAGAGGAAAGAAAAGCAAAATGGAGAGAAATAGAGAAAAAGTATCTTCCATTTAGGGATTATGAT
>Ga0134091_1001492_pt1 | contig 18141 bp, 10 predicted proteins | sample 2_5taG_FD_94451 | JGI IMG/M metagenome (GOLD analysis project Ga0134091, IMG submission 94451) | Switchgrass degrading microbial communities from high solid loading bioreactors in New Hampshire, USA - 2_5_20_6_A2 metaG | ecosystem: Engineered > Bioreactor > Semi-continuous > Anaerobic >...
GTTGCCGGATACTTCGACTTGTCATACCTGTAATAGTAACTGTCCTTGTGACGCCTTGAATATGCTTCCAGTTCCTCGTCGGTTACCATGAAGGAAACAAAGGGTGGCTTGTGTATGCATGCATCAAAGTGGTACCATCCTTCGCCATAATTCACCAGGTGCCAGTAATGTTTTGCTTCGCCGGGTTTTGTAAGCCTTTCAATGCTCAGCGTCTGGATGCCTATCCTGTTCAGAAGCAGCTGAGACATGGCATAATACGTAAAGCAGTCTCCCACTCCGTTTACAATCCCGTTATAAGCTTCTTTCATCCAGTCGGTTTTGTCGGAGTAACCTGTATAAGTTACACGGGTGTTTACATACTTGTAAATTTCCCATGCTTTCTCCCTGAGTGTCATTTCCTCGGTGGTTATCTGTGCCAGCACTTCATCCGCAAGCCTTTCCAGCTCCTCCATCGTAACCGACTGTTTTTTTACGGTTATAGTTACTTCCTCCGTAGCGGTATTTCCTGCCGAGTCGGTTGCTGTATATATGGCCGTATATTCCCCTTCAACCTTAAGGTTTACCTGGCTGGCATCCACGGTTATGGGCACTTCTCCGTCCCTGTTGTCTTCTGCATATACATCCTTTTTGTATGAAAAAGGAATTCCGATATATGCCGTAAGTTTCTTTGCACCGTAAATTATTGGGGGTTCGGTATCCTTAACCGTGATCAGCTTTGACTGTATCACCGTCTCGTTGCCGCCTTCGTCTGTAAGAACAAGGCTTACGGTCTGTTCCCCTTCCCGGTTGAAATCGGGTTCTTCCATATACCTTACGCTAACCGAAGTAACATCGTTTATTTCGGTTATAAACTTTTCAGGTTCAACCACGTCACCCGTCCATGCAGTTACGGGTTTGGCAGTACCCCGGGGAGGTACGGTGTCTATAACTTCAACCGTCGACTGATATATTTCACCGTCCACGCTTATCTGTACCGGATACTTTCCAACCTTTTTAAGTGAAGGCGGACCGTCAATCAGTGCCAGTTTTTTCGCTGACACAGTGGGTTTCAGGAATTTGCTTACATCCAGAAGTTCTTCAGACGCCTCCACCTGCACAACTTCCTTTAGTTTTGAAATCCAGAGCGTTGTCTCGTATTCGGAAGTGTTACCTGAAGTGTCGGTCAATACCAGTGTCACGGTTTGTAAATTTATCCTGCTGAAATCCGGCTCTTCCTTGAAAGACACGGTAACATCGGTTACATCGCTGATGCTTTCAAAAAAATCCTCCGGTGCCGCTGTTTCGCCTTCATCCAGGTCCAGTGCTTTAACCACTCCCACAGGGGGAATGGTATCCTTTACTTCAACCCTGGATTTATATTTTCTTCCGTCAACATTTACTACAACATCGTAAATTCCCGGAACATTCAGCGGTATCGAGGAAACATCGGTGACGTATGTAACGCTTTTCGCCTTTCCGTTATAGAACATACCAGCATCAGGCATCGTTGTGCCTGCTTCCACGGTAACCACGTCGGCAACCAGGCTTTTTTCCATGTAGTGAACAGCAAAAACCGAAATTCCTGCAATAACTGACAATATCAGCAGTATCAATAAAACTCGGTTTATTTTTCCATGTGTCCTCATACTAAGTCTCCTCCGGTTAAATTAATTTATGTAAGATTCGGGTTTATGCCTTTTTTGCCTGGGTGTCCGGATTTGTATCTGTATTAACGTGAGAAATAATGTCCCATTTTGAAATATACAGCAAGAGCAGTTGTCAGGAATCAAATCTCAGCGTTTTCATAAGCAAATCACAACCGGATGTTATAACCGGGAAAATCTTTCTTGCGTCGCCTATATATTTCCCGGGTTCTGTCAGAGACGGGCTGTAATGGGTAAGCCACATTTCCCTTACCCGGGCTTTTTTTGCAATTTCTGCGGCTTCAGTAAAAGTCATGTGCTTTTTCTGCACGGCTTTTTCCATGTCTTCATTACTTCCGTACATACCTTCACAGATAAACAGATCGGAATCACAAACAAATTCAGCGATAGCCCCGGTAGGCCTTGTATCGGTACAGTAACTAACTTTAATACCCTTTCTTTCAGGACCTATAACCATCCCGGGCTTTATTACCCGATCACCGATCACCACCTCATGCCCGTTCTGCAGCTGCTTGTAATACCGTACAGGAATATCAAGTTCCCTTGCCCGGTTTATATCAAATTTCCCCTGCCTTTTGAGGATCAGTGAATAACACAGGCACGGAACGGTATGATCGGCAGGAATGCTTTTTATCGTCAAATCGTTTATAACGGTTTCAGCCTCATTGTCATCCGGAAGTTCAACCAGCCGGAGCTCATAAGGAAGTTCAGGGGCTATTACGGTAAGGCCTTCAACCACCTTTTTAAGTCCCGGCGGCCCGGCCAATATCAACGGTTCAGTACGTTCCGAATTCCCGATTGTAAGTAGCAAACCCGGAAGTCCGGCAACATGATCCCCATGGTAATGGGTAAATAAAACAGCATCAATCGCCTTAAACCCCCATCCTGCCATTTTAAGCGGAACCTGGGTTCCTTCTCCGCAGTCCAGCAATATCATCTTTCCGTTATGCCTGATTAACACGGATGACAGCCACCTCCCGGGAAGCGGCATCACTCCCCCTGTACCCAGCAGACATACATCAATCATAGTTTCTCATCCAGGTTTTCATAATTTTTATTATGCCGATTTTCGTACAAAATTATACCACAATATTCCAAGCCTTTGCCTTACAGTGGCGAATATTTTTCCATTATCTTCTCCGCGATCCTGATACCGTCCACGGCGGACGACATAATACCTCCGGCATATCCAGCCCCTTCACCTGCAGGGTATATCCCGCCTATGTTTGCCACGAGATCTTCATCCCTGACAATCCTCACCGGCGAAGAACTTCTCGTTTCAACCCCGGTCAGTACACCATCGGGCAGGGCAAAACCCTTGAGTTTCGTGTCAAAATACAGTATTGCTTCCTTCATTGTTTCAATAACGTAACCCGGCAGGCATTCCTTTAGTTCAGCCGGAACAACTCCGGGCCTGTATGTGGGCGTTACGCTGCCAAAACAGGTGCTTCTGCGGTCATGCAGAAAATCTTCGGTAAGCTGTGCCGGAGCCGTGTAATTTCCTCCTCCGAGCGCAAAGGCAAGCCTTTCCCATTTCCTTTGAAATTCAACCCCTGCAAGGGGATCGTCACTTTCAAAATCCGACGGCATAACGCCGACAAGAAGCGCTGCGTTTGCATTTCTGCCGTCACGCCTGTATTCACTCATTCCGTTTGTTACAACGCCGTTATGCTCCGATGCCGCGGCAACAACATAACCACCCGGGCACATGCAGAATGTATAGGCAGATCTTCCTTTTTCCGAATGATAAGCAAGCTTATAATCCGCCGCTCCGAGCATCGGATGCTCCGCAGCATCGCCATACTGGGCATGATTTATCAGTTTCTGCGGATGTTCAATCCTCACGCCGACTGAAAAAGGCTTTTGTATAATCCTGACACCTCGTGTTTTCAGCATTTCAAATGTATCCCTTGCGCTGTGCCCCGGTGCAAGCACTGCAACGCCACAGTGCAGGGTCTCGCTGTCATGTATCCTTACAGCACGGATATTTCCGCCTTCGGTAATAATATCCGTAACTTTCGCCCGGAACCTGACCTCACCGCCATTGGCGATGATCTCTCTTCTAATGTTTTTGACGACATTTCTCAGCAGATCGGTTCCAATATGGGGCTTGTTAAAAAAAAGAATTTCTTTCGGAGCCCCTGCCTTAACAAACTCTTCCAGTACCAGGGCACATCTTTTGTCATTTATCAGCGTGGTAAGCTTTCCGTCGGAAAACGTGCCAGCGCCCCCTTCTCCGAACTGCACGTTGCTTTCGGTGTCAAGAATCCGTTCGTTCCAGAACCTGTTAATCTTTTCAACCCTTGTATCCACGTCGTCGCCCCTGTCGACAACGATCGGCCTGTAGCCGTGCCTTGAAAGCATCAGCCCGGCAAAAAGCCCGGCCGGTCCCATCCCCACGATAACAGGCCTTTCGGTGAGCTTTTCGCTGCCATGAGGGATTATTTCATAACCCGTGGCTGGAACAGGCCCGACGTTTTTTGCATCCGCCCGGCGAAGAACCAGCAATTCGTTGTTAACTTCCGCGTCCACCGAGTAAACCAGGCATATGTCATTCTTTTTCCGGGCATCAACCGATTTTCTGGATATCCTGAAATGCTTCAGATCCTTCCCGGAAATTTTCAGTTTTGCAAGCAGTTTCTGCTTCAATATGGGAAGTTCGTCTTTCGGATCATCTATTTCATTCAGTCTTATTTTAATGTTTGAAACCATGATCATGGCTTTCTCCTTAATGCAGCGTTTTTTCCCGCAACATATCCCGACGACCATGCCCACTGGAGGTTAAAACCTCCGCACAGTCCATCTATATCAATTATTTCGCCCGCAAAAAACAACCCTTTTACAATCCTCGATTCCAGCGTATTTTCGTCAATATCCCTTGTATCTACGCCGCCGGCTGTCACCTGTGCGCTCGGCCAGCTCTTCGTTCCCCTTATTTTCATTCTCCAGTCGGTCAGTATTCCTGTTATTTTTTCCTTTTCCTTTTCAGTCAGCGCCGAAACCGGTTTTTTAATATTGTCTATTCCTGCTTCCTGCAATATAACCGGTATCAGCCTTTTGTTCACAAATCCTATGAAACTCACGTCCAGGGGCTTGTCGTGCAGATCTTCAAAACGCCTGTTCAGGATAAATCTAAGTTTTTCTTCCGGCATATCCATAAGCGTGATTTTTACATATGCCTCTTTACCCTTGTTAAGAAGTTCACCCGCTTTCCTGCTTATCTGCAGTATCGGCGGTCCGGACACGCCGTAATTTGCAAAAAGTATATCTCCCCTGTCCTTTGCAACCGACTTCCCCTGGAATATTATTTCAGCAGTGCCTTCAACCTTAACCCCTTCTATTTGTTTAAAAAACCGGCCTTCAAGCATAATCTGCACCAGGGCGGGAAATATGTCGGTTATTCTGTGCCCCAGTTTTCTGGCCAGATCATAACCGTTTCCGTCCGAACCGGAAGACGGCATTGCCTTTCCGCCCGTAGCCAGGATGACGCTGTATGCTGAATAGGTATCGCCTTTATCTGTACTTATTACAAACCTGTCGCCTTTCCTGCCTATGTCCGTAACCATGCAGTCACAGACCACGTTAATTTTTTTGTCATTAAGTTCATACAGCAGCACGTCCAGTATACTGGACGCCTGGTCGGACATCGGGAAAACCTTTCCGTTGTCCTCGACCTTATGCTCTATACCAAGCTGCTCAAAAAAGCGAATGGTATCCTTTACGGTAAAGGCTGACAGTGCTCCCCGCACGAAGCAGGGGTTGTTACCGTTGTAATATTTTGTGTCCGCATAAATGTTCGTAAAGTTGCAGCGACCGTTTCCGGTGGCAAGAATTTTCTTGCCCACCCGGGGATTTCTTTCAAGTATTGTAACATCAGCTCCGGCCGTTTTTGCCGATATTGCCGCAACAAGCCCAGCCGCCCCGCCACCTATGACTATAACGTCACTTCCGGTCATATAAATCCTCCGGTGATTTATTGTCAGAGTACAGTATAGCACATAAGTTTATTTCCACAATGCTATTTTATCAAAAATATTCCGGAACAGACGAACCTGAATGAAAAATGAAGTCATGTACGCTCTATGGATTGCCGAAAAAAGGCATCAAAAAACGAGGCCCTTAATCAGTCCGTTCGGACCTCAGGGGGGGGAGAAGAGTGGTTAGAGCCTCGTTATCAGCAACTTACATCTGTGTTTGAGCTGCCACAAGATATGTTGCCCCGTATTTTTCCCTCAGCAGCGGTTTTTCGATCTTTCCCGTCGGGTTTCTCGGAACCTTGTCAAAAATTATTACTCTCGGGCGTTTATATCGCGGAAGCTTCCTGCAGAACTCCATTATTTCCTGCTCCGTTAAATTTACGCCCGGCTTTGGCTCAATAATTGCCGCGGCTATTTCTCCCAGCCTCCGGTCGGGAAGCCCTATAACTGCAGCATCCTTTATCCCGTCATGGGAACGCAGAAAGTCTTCAACCTGGACGGGATATATATTTTCCCCGCCGCTTATAATAACATCCTTTTTCCTGTCGACCAGGTAAATGAAACCGTCTTCATCCATCCGGGCCATGTCGCCGGTAAGGAGCCATCCGTCCTTCAGTACGGCTTCGGTGGCTTTAGGATCCTTGTAATAGCATTTCATAATGCCGGGACCTTTAACCGCCAGTTCGCCTATTTCTCCCTGGGGTACCGGGTTTCCGTTCTCGTCCACGATTTTTGCTTCCCAGTTGTAGCCCGGCTTTCCTATTGCACCGACTTTATGTATATTTTCAACTCCCAGGTGAACACATCCGGGACCGGTTGATTCACTGAGCCCATAGTTCGTGTCATACTGGTGATGGGGAAAATACTTTTTCCACCTGTGAATCAGGCTTGGCGGCACCGGCTGGGCACCGATATGCATAAGCCTCCACGATGACAGGTCGTAATCGTTCAGGTTTACCTTCCCGCTTTCAATTGCGTCAAGAATATCCTGGGCCCACGGAACAAGCAGCCAGACTATAGTGATTTTCTCTTCCGATACCGTCTTGAGTATCCATTCGGGTTTCACTCCGCGGAGCAGAACAGCCTTGCTTCCCGAGATCAGGCTTCCGAACCAGTGCATCTTGGCCCCTGTATGATAAAGCGGAGGTATACACAGGAAATTATCCTCCCTTGTCTGGCCATGATGATTCTGCTCCGTGTAACATGCCGATACAAGGCTTCTGTGCGTGTGAAGTATTGCCTTCGGAAAACCTGTTGTGCCTGAGGAATAGTAAATGGCAGCGTCGTCATCATCGGAAATTTCCACTTTCGGCGCTTCAGACGGACAATTGGCCGTAAGCCTGTCATAGCTTTCAGCAAACGACGGCCTGTTTTCCCCGGCATACAGCAGTATTCTTATATTGGGAATGTCATGGTAAATGGATTCTATACGTCCTATGAATTCAGGACCGAAGATCAGCGCAACAGCATCGGACAGGTTCAGGCAATATTTTATTTCTTCCGCAGTATATCTGAAATTTAAAGGTACGGCCACCGCGCCCGCTTTCAGTATTCCGAAATAAATGGGAAGCCATTCAAGGCAGTTCATCAGCAGAATAGCCACTTTATCCCCTTTTTTTATTCCCCTCTTTATCAGCAGGTTGGCAAACCGGTTGGCTTTTTCGTCAAACACCCGCCATGTCATATCCCTGCGGTATTCTCCGGCGGGATTGTTTTCAATAAGTTCATAGTCAAGCCAGGTTACTTTGTGCTCTTCCTGGAGCTCCATGTTTATTTCGGTAAGACATTTCTCATTGCCGTATAACCTGGCATTGCGTTCCAGAAATTCAGTAATTGGCATTTTCTACCATCCTCCCGTTCTGCGCCACAGTAACATTAAAAACCTACCGTGCTTCAGTACTGCAGCTTAAATAACATTATAGGACAATTGCCGGGCTATATCAATAGCAATAAGGCCATTTTCAGAGCTTTTGCACATTTTTTGCGCCTTCTCTGAACAAACCCGGCAATACCCCCTTCAGCATTTAACATATTTTAATAAAAACCACCTGAACAGTATTAATCTGGCTTATACTGTCCGGTTCTTTTCCTTATATTCGTAAATCAGCCCGAAATTATCAAAATAGTTTATCTTCATTGCTTTTTTTACTTCTGCAAGGGTGCGTGCCGCCACTTCCCTTGCCGTTTCGGTTCCCTTGCGCAAAATCTCGTATATATAGGATATGTCTTTTTCCAGTTCCTTTCTCTTGCTGCGTATAGGCTCCAGCTCTTCCTGCAGTACGGCATTCAGGAATCTCTTCACCTTAACGTCCCCAAGGCCGCCTCTTGTATAGTGGGCTTTCATTTCATCCAGGTTCTTGTACTCGGGAAGATATCTTTCAAAATGTTCGTCCCTGCAGAAAGCATCAAGATACGTAAACACCGGGTTTCCTTCCACCCTTCCGGGATCCGATACCCTGATATGGTTTGGATCGGTAAACATGTTCATTACCTTCTGCCTTACCTCTTCCTCAGAGTCAGCCAGGAAAATGGCGTTATTCAGCGACTTGCTCATCTTTGCTTTCCCGTCTGTACCCGGAAGTCTCATACATGCCTTGTTGTCCGGAAGCAGGGTCTGTGGCTCAACCAGCGTCTCGCCGTATATGGAATTGAACTTCCGTACTATTTCTCTTGTCTGCTCCAGCATTGGCTCCTGGTCCTCGCCGACAGGCACCGTTGTGGCTTTGAAAGCCGTTATGTCTGCCGCCTGGCTGACCGGGTATGCCAAAAATCCAACCGGAATGCTGGCTTCAAAATTTCTCATCTGGATTTCGGCTTTTACGGTGGGATTTCTCTGGAGCCTCGAAACCGTGACCAGGTTCATGTAATATGCAGTCAGTTCAAAAAGCTCGGGTATCTGGGACTGGATAAGAATAACAGACTTTTCGGGATCAATCCCGCACGACAGATAATCCAGTGCCACTTCCACGATATTTTGCCGTACTTTCTCGGGATTTTCAGCGTTGTCGGTAAGCGCCTGGGCATCGGCTATCATAATGTATATTTCATCATATTCGCCCGAATTCTGCAGCTGAACCCTCTGCTTCAGTGAGCCTACGTAATGGCCGATATGCAGCTTTCCTGTGGGTCTGTCACCTGTCAGAATTACCTTCTTCATTATCTTCAATCCTCCACAACCATAATCGGAATTTTACTGTAAAACAACGTTCAGGCTAAAATTTTCAAAGGTTTTATGTAATTATATAATACCATTTTATTATATTTCAAGCTTTATGCAATTCCCGTTTTGCACGTGTTAAAAACCGGGCATAAAAAATATTTTTCATGCAATAATATTTACACGAACATTTGTTCGTTTTAAAATAGAATCGGGTGATCTGGTATGGACAAAATCATAATGCATGTTGATGTCAATAACGCTTATTTAAGCTGGGAAGCGGTATACCGTCTCCAGATGGGCGAAAAAACCGACCTGAGAAACATACCGTCGGTTGTCGGCGGGGATGAGAAAAGCCGCCATGGCATTGTTCTTGCCAAAAGCATTCCCGCGAAGAAATATTCAATCCAGACCGGCGAAGCACTGTATACCGCCCGGAAAAAATGCCCCGGCCTTGTTGTGGTTCCGGTGCGGTATGAACTTTACATGATGTGCCACAATGCGCTGGTAAACATTTTGCGCGATTTTTCGCCCAACATACAGATATACAGCATTGACGAAGCCTTTCTTGACTATACGGGCATGGAAGCCGTTCACGGGGATCCGGTGGAAGCTGCCCACAAGCTGAAAGAAAGGATAAAAAACGAACTGGGTTTTACCGTGAACGTGGGTATATCTACGAACAAACTGCTGGCAAAAATGGCCAGCGAACTGAAAAAGCCGGATATGGTCCATACCCTTTTCCCTGATGAAATAAGGGAGAAAATGTGGCCTCTGCCCGTCCGTGAGCTTTTTATGGTCGGTCCGTCCACCGCACCGAAACTGTACCGCCTCAACATTTTCACCATTGGCGATCTGGCCCGTGCAAACCCGGACCTGCTGCAATACCACCTTAAGAGCTGGGGAAAACTGATCCAGGACTATGCCAACGGCATAGAAAGCAGTCCCGTTTCAGAGGATGCCCGGCCTCCTATCAAGGGTATCGGTAATTCAACCACCATTCCCTTTGACGTGGATTCCATTGATGAAGCCAGGAAGGTATTGCTGTCATTATGCGAAATGGTCGGCATGAGGCTCCGCCAGGCAGGTTACTGTGCGAAGCTGGTTTCGGTGTATCTCAGGAATACGAATTTAACCGGAAGATCCCACCAGAGAAAATTTGCCACGGCAACCGACGACACTTACCAGATTTTCAGCCGTGCCTCTCAGCTGATGGACGAAATGTGGACAGGAGAAGCCCTGCGCGGAATGGGGGTTCATGTTTCGGAGCTTGTTCCAAATGATTTGCTGCAGATATCGATGTTTGACGCGCTGAATGAACGGCGGAGGCGCCTGGATCAGTCCATTGACGAAATACGGATGAAATACGGTCCAGGGTCGGTGGTCAGATCGGTTTTTATCAATTCGGGTCTTGCCCCGATTACCGGCGGTGTTATTGAAGACTTCAAGATGATGTCGTCCGTCCTGTAAGCAAAAAGCCCGCCTTACGGCGAGCTTTTTGCCTTTTGTAAAGGCAGAAATCTATTATTTATATAGCATAAAGGAGGGTACCTTTATACTATTTGCTTTATACGCAGGTTTATTCGCTGTCAACGTGTATAACAACCCCTGTTGCATATTGATGCCGGTAACGCAATGTATACCGTGTTGGGAATCCGGTTCCCCCTCTTTCCCGCAGTGTTCCGGCAGCATGGCAGCTTTCATGCAGTTTGTAAAGGATTCGGTTTTCACTGTATCTGCAGTAAGTTAAGTTTCAAGATATCCTTTACTCCCCTGTAACCTTTTCTGTTTTCCATTCATCCTGCCAGTATTACCACATCCACTCCCTGTTTTACCGAAGCTTTTTGCCATCTGTACTCCGGAACCTGACTAAACTCCGTTACTATACCACATTGCCTGTTAAGTCAAAAATATTATTCATTACTGCAGTTCAAATTGTTAAATTATTAACATTCTTCGATTAAATAATAGCATATCGTTAATTTTTTATCAATGTTATTTTTGCTAAAGTTCAGCCGAACAATCAAATCTTTTCAGTGAAAATCACGAAAAACACTTAATTTTGCATGTGTTGACAAATTTATGAATATTGGTTATTATAAAATTGATATTTTAATAGTATCATTTTGATATCATATTAATATATGCATATATAAAAGGAGGTCCTTGTATGTCAATAAACAAGCCCAACGGCAACAATATGCAATATGATGAAATTATTGCAAAAAGCAGAAATGGCATGATGGTACTTCTGCTGAACACTCTTCTGATACTGGTATCGATAGTAATTTTTATCCGTGGGATTATAATCCTCGATAAAGGTTTACATGTTGCATTAGGCACGCTGATGACTGTAGCAGGGGCCCTGTATGGTTTTATTGTCGGCCCGATCATGTATATCGGGCTTAAAGTGCTTAAACCCAACGAGGCACTTGTACTGACCCTGTTCGGAAAATACTACGGCACACTCAAGGGAGCAGGATTTTATTTCGTGAACCCGTTTGCAACTGCGGTAAACCCTGCTGCCGGTACGAAACTTTCTTCAGGTACCGTTATAAACGAAAAAGCAACTGCCGTCACCGGTTTGGGAATGCAGCCAAACTCCCTGCCCATTATGATAAGCAAAAAATTATCGCTGAAAACCATGACGCTGAACAATGAAAAGCAAAAAATAAATGACCGCCTGGGAAATCCTGTTATTGTCGGGGTTGTTGTTATCTGGAGAATCGTAAATACCGCAAAAGCAGTCTTTAACGTGGACAATTACCTGGAATACCTCTCCATCCAGTGCGACGCGGCGCTCAGAAACGTGGTACGGCTTTATCCGTACGATATATCATCCGAGGACCAGAATGAGAAATCCCTTCGCGGCAGCAGCATCGAGGTTGCGGAAAAAATAAAGGAAGAACTCCAGTCAAAGGTCGAAATTGCAGGCCTTGAGATTATTGAAGCAAGAATTACCCACCTGGCCTACGCACCTGAAATTGCTTCCGCAATGCTGCAGAGACAGCAGGCTTCGGCAATAATAGATGCAAGACAGATGATTGTTGAAGGAGCTGTGGGGATGGTCGAAATGGCACTTGCCAAGCTCAGTGAAAACAAGGTGGTAGAGCTTGACGAAGAAAGAAAGGCTCAAATGGTCAGCAACCTCCTGGTTGTTCTTTGCGGTAACCGGGATGCCCAGCCGGTAATCAACAGCGGCTCACTGTACTAATTTTTGAAGAAAACGTGATGAAATATGTCGGACAGTAAAAAAAGCGAAAAGAAGCAACTGATACTGCGGATATCCTCTTCATTGTGGGAAGAACTGGTTGCCTGGGCCGAGGATGATTTCCGGTCGCTAAACGGGCAAATCGAGTATCTGCTGACCGAATGCGTAAAACAGCGCAGAAAGCGGAAAGAAAAAGAAAATAAGGAAAACAGTGATTAGGCGGCTTTGCCGCCTTTTTTAATCAATGGAAGATTTACATATATATTTCAAAATTCATATAAGATTGCTGCAATTTATCGGGCGAAGTTTTTTACCGGCCGATAGTAGATTATAACAATGAGCGAGTAGTTTTATCCGGATGCCAGGAAAGTTTGTATGAGTTTTATAATCCTTATTATAATAAGTGAATTTAAAAGGATTAAAAGAATACTCTCTTCATTTTTTCTAAATGGTTCATCCGGGTTTCAATTCGTTATAATAGACTCAAAAATTGTCTTGAAGATGTTCGGATAACCGGAATTGGCATTAATTTCAATTTCTTATAGGTAGGCTTAAAACCTGCCCAGCCCGAACATGTATTAGAAGGTTATACATTGTTTCAATTCCTTATAGGTAGACTCAAAACGGAGAGTGCTGTTATCAATGTACAATGCCTGTACTTCGTTTCAATTCCTTATAGGTAGACTCTAAACACAACAAATTCTTTCCCTGGCCAAAGGACGTGTTCGTTTCAATTCCTTATAGGTAGACTCTAAACAATCACACTTTTCACTGGAGAATGTGAAGGAGTTCTGTTTCAATTCCTTATAGGTAGACTCTAAACATAATGGCAAAAAGAGTATTTGAAATTGAAAGAACGTTTCAATTCCTTATAGGTAGACTCTAAACGCACAAGAAGACCTTGAATCTTTCGAGGCTGGCGAATGTTTCAATTCCTTATAGGTAGACTCTAAACGGAATGATACGGAAAGCCACGGGTTGCCCCATCGAAAGTTTCAATTCCTTATAGGTAGACTCTAAACGATGAAAAGAAGGTTTTCACTGACACAAAATGGGTGAGTTTCAATTCCTTATAGGTAGACTCTAAACACGACGAGCGGGCTTTATCAGAGCCACTTTTGCGCGTTTCAATTCCTTATAGGTAGACTCTAAACTCTTAAAGCTATAGCTAAGGAGTGGGAAAATGAAACAAAGTTTCAATTCCTTATAGGTAGACTCTAAACTTATGAGCGCGCACCGTATGGCCGAACCGATGAGCTGTTTCAATTCCTTATAGGTAGACTCTAAACCGAATACAACACATTTAGGGACTGGCAAATCGAACAGTTTCAATTCCTTATAGGTAGACTCTAAACTCACTACATAGGGCACCCGGACACAAAGGAAATAGTGTTTCAATTCCTTATAGGTAGACTCTAAACGCCTTGCGATGACCCGTACTGACAGGTCATCGAAGTTTCAATTCCTTATAGGTAGACTCTAAACGGCCTCGCTAACAGCTTTTTGCAGCTCAATTATTCCTCCGTTTCAATTCCTTATAGGTAGACTCTAAACGTTCGTCAAGTTCTTCATTTCCCATGGTTTCTCTGAGTTTCAATTCCTTATAGGTAGACTCTAAACTTTCAGACCTGCTAGGATTCCCGGTGCCTATGAACCGAAGTTTCAATTCCTTATAGGTAGACTCTAAACTTAGCGCGGTACAGAGCGCGCTTGAAAAATTGAGCCGGTTTCAATTCCTTATAGGTAGACTCTAAACGAGTAAATGGATATTATTATGAAGTACGTTTAGAATGGTTTCAATTCCTTATAGGTAGACTCTAAACTCTTAAAATTTTAAACAAATCTTCACCCTTTTTTATTCGTTTCAATTCCTTATAGGTAGACTCTAAACTTATGGTGAGCCTGGTTATGTGGAAACGGGGAAATGTTTCAATTCCTTATAGGTAGACTCTAAACGTGGAGACACAGAATACGACATAGAAGGCGAAACCAGTTTCAATTCCTTATAGGTAGACTCTAAACAATCAGAACAAGTCAAAAAATTAATCACAGGAGGTAGTTTCAATTCCTTATAGGTAGACTCTAAACGAGTGTTCAGACACAGCAGGTTTTTCAGATTCAAAGTTTCAATTCCTTATAGGTAGACTCTAAACAAAACATTACCCGAATCATCATTTACAAGAACATCAAGTTTCAATTCCTTATAGGTAGACTCTAAACGGTGATTGCCATGTTGCTGTTCACCATGTAGTCTTGTTTCAATTCCTTATAGGTAGACTCTAAACGGACATCTTTTGTTGCAAAACTCGCCTTCCTGCCTGTTTCAATTCCTTATAGGTAGACTCTAAACGTGAAAAAGAAATAACATATAACAAAATGTCAAAAACGTTTCAATTCCTTATAGGTAGACTCTAAACTAGAAACCCACTTGACTTTTTCCGAAACGATATATATAAGTTTCAATTCCTTATAGGTAGACTCTAAACCACGCATGAAGCCTTACGGTGAATTCGGGAAGCGAAGTTTCAATTCCTTATAGGTAGACTCTAAACTTTATGACCTCAGGAGGGGAAAACTTATTCAAGTCTGCGTTTCAATTCCTTATAGGTAGACTCTAAACCCGTCAAGTGCGCACAATATGTCGCTTCAAATAAAAATATGTTTTTAAGATTTCCGATGTAAAAATCCATAAAGCTTTGAAAATACTTAATTTTTGCTTCCGTCGATCCCCGGGGGTTATTACACTATCGGACATCGACAGAAAAAATTATATCTATTTTCTATAAAGTTTAGCATGAAATATATTCTGCTTCAATTATAATTTACTGTTATTGTAATGTTATGCCACCTTGTTCTTTATTAATTTTATATGAATGATATTCTATTCAAAGTAATAAAGAAGACGACTCTATACCATTAAGTTCTGGTGGTAGAAAACCAAGCAACGGACTATACAAACCACCTTCTTTTTTTATTGCTTCTTTTCGCAAAAGCCATGCTCGACCTTCAAAAATAGGACGGAATATTGGTTCTTCGCTATAGGTATGTATTTGAGCACAAAATGACCTACAAGAGCTAACTAAATCCTTGGGTATTTCTATGGCATATTGCATAACTTTTTGAATTATTTTTTTCTGTTCATCCCTATTTTCCAAAGACCAATCAGTTTCCTCAAGCTTTTTCAACATAGGCAATAGTTTATTGTTTTCTTCTATAAAAACTGTAACATTGTTATTCTCCTGATCATCTATTAATTTCGCAAATTCTCCCCACTGACCTTTGGACAATTGTTCAAAAATTGGAATACTTGCTAAACTTTCAATGATTTTTCTGTAATACTCATCTACTATAGTGCTTACTTCCCGTTCTGAAAAATTAGGTTTATTTATCAAAACTTCTTTTGTTTTATCAATCATTATTTCATCATATATCTTTCGCCAGGTAGACTTGCCTCTATTATCTATTATCTCAGCAACCAGCACTTTACCTACATAATCTTCATCACAGTGTCTGTTGCATCTACCTCCAACTTGAATTATGCTATCTATTGGTCCTAAGTCTCTAAATACCCAACCAAAATCCAAATCTACCCCTGCTTCAACAACTTGTGTAGCTGCCAGGTAATGCCTGAGGCCTTTTTTCTCCAGCCATTTTAAGTATCGTAAGATGATACGTCTTCTATACGGTGTTACCCAACCGCTTAACAGCAGGATAGGAGCTTTTAACTCAAGACCCTCTAACATTTTGTAAGCTTCTATGGCTTCTTTCTTTCTGTTCACTACAACTAAACCTGAGCGTTCGTGAATTGGCAACCTGTCTTTTAATATATTCGGAAGTTCATCAATCTTAACTTTTTTGATTTCTGTCTTTTCCTCTTTCATAACGATTTCGTATTGATGCCTGTTATATGGGAAGAATGTGTTTGGTGGTGCCAATTCTCGCTCAGATGCGATTTGAGGTTGTGTTGCAGTCATAAGTAGGAAAAAAGTATTAAATTTTTGACTTATATAAGACAAAACTTTGCCAAAACCTTTCCAAAAATGTGGAGAAATCGTTTGGGGTTCATCTAGAATAACAACTGCATTGCTTAGACGATGAAAATTCATTGTCCTGTTTGATTTTGGATTGAACAAGGCATCCCACATATGAACCAAAGTGGTTAAAACCACAGGTTCTCGCCAATATCTGAATAATACAGACATTTTATTCCAAGCCATGGCTTCTTTGGTATAATCAGTAGATTCTTCATCATCTTTTCTATACGAAAGACTATGGTCCTCTTGCACGTTTTCTGCACTAAAAACCTCTTTTGCAACAAAAGCAGTTTGTTCAACAATGCTGATAAAAGGTAAACAATAAATAATAGATTTAGCTCCAAAGCGCTTTGCCCATTCATAAGCAATGGATAGACCAGTCAAAGTCTTTCCTGCACCGGTTGGAAGTGTTAAAGTGTATATACCCGGTTTATTAACTTCTTTTGCTTTTTGAAGACAAAGAGCTTTGATTTCCGCACGCCAAGCATCAACTTTAGTTGAACGGTTAGGCAATTTAGGTTGTGAAAAAGTAGGAATTATTTTTTCAGGAAGACTGTTAATTCCAATAGCATCCATCCTATCGGCTGTAATCAGTAATGAATAGAATAATCTTACCTTGAACCAGTGTTCAATATTAATATCCTGTTTTATATCAAACAAGATATCCTGTAGGTTCTCAAATTGCTCTTCACTAATCAAAAAAGGCCAATTGGGAAGCAAATTTTTTATCTCTTTTTCAAAATTATGATCATTAACCCAATCAGCTATAAGATCATCCAGGTTTCGCAGCCCGGTATGGTGGCGGCAGACTATTTCTGCCGCCCATATGTTTTCAGTAATACTAAAGGTAAACCAAGCAGATGGTTTAGCATGGTTAATTCCTGAACCTACTCCATCCAATAGCTTTTGAAATTTTGGATGAATTTTTCCTATATCATGAGTCAATGCAATTGCCATAAGTAAATCTTCATAAATGGTAATACTCTGATTAACAGCGATTTTACAGGCAAAATCAGCTACATTTTGCAAATGAGTAAAAAGTAGTTTATTTGGATGGCTTCTTTTTTTACCAAGCAGGGAACCAAGCAATGCATTCATCTCCGTAAGCCGTGACATCTAATCCCTCCCAGGATGTCAGATAAAGCTTCTCTTTAGCTGAAGAAGTATAAATAGCATTTATAGTCTTAAGAAGCTGTCTTTCGCTCGACAAACAAAACGGTAGTGTATCCCGGAATACTGACTTAGTAGCTTTAATATCAATTTTTATGTTATTTTCATCAGGTAACGGCATTACACTTATTAAGGCTATCTTTTCTTCATTAACCAGTTTTAGTTGAAAATACCCTAAATATTTGATATCGGCAATAGCATACGCTGTTCCCAGGCAGGGAGTATAAATAAAGGTTCCGTTCTCAAGGTGATACCTTAATCTATCTTCTATTCCACCTTGAACATAAATTCTGTAGCTCGGCTGTCTTATAAATTGATGTTTTACCCTAATATGAGGGCTCTTTTGAGGCTCTTTAAGGTTCCAAAAATTAACTGTTGTGGAATACCATGAAATCGGGTTTATAATAGATACTGCAATTTTCGTACCCTTCATTTCATTCCAGTATTCTGCTGAATAGGCTGCTTTATAACTACCATTGTTTAAACCTGTAATTGCACCCAATAAACCTGCAACTGCTGTAGGTGGAGGTACTGAAAACGAAACAGATGAAGTAGTGGTGTACGGTCGACGAAACATGGCTATTGGTGCAGTTATTTCAAATGCAACAGCCATATAAGTCACCTCATTTTTCAATTAATTTACCGGAAAAACTCGATTTTAACTCGTCTATTCCCCGCACCTGTAATTCGTAGTCGCACCAAAGATTTATTTTATCTATTTTTTCTTTTATTTCTAATAATCGATGGTTAACATCGGTTATATCTACAATAAAATCTTTAGCTGTTCTGATAGCGAATTCTTCATCGTCAGTAAATGGCTGACCATTAGAATTCAATAGTTTTACCTTCTCATCCAATGAACCGGCGATCCCTGAAAATCCTTCATTGTAAATAACTTCAATTAATAATCTTGGAACATGTCCTATTTTGCTTCTAGTAATTAGATTGA
>Ga0134091_1001529_pt1 | contig 17891 bp, 11 predicted proteins | sample 2_5taG_FD_94451 | JGI IMG/M metagenome (GOLD analysis project Ga0134091, IMG submission 94451) | Switchgrass degrading microbial communities from high solid loading bioreactors in New Hampshire, USA - 2_5_20_6_A2 metaG | ecosystem: Engineered > Bioreactor > Semi-continuous > Anaerobic >...
AGCTGCGACTCAGCCTGAAAACGAAAAATGTATACCATTCCACATAGTATCCCTGTTTCGTTCTATATTCAGTTTTTAGTACCGTACCCGCTTGCCCGCTGCCATAAAAACATTGATTTTACTGGGTTTCTTCATGTTTTCTTATGTCACCGCGGCTAATACGGAGGAGATTTTTTATGCATTATAGGCCGGTAAACTTATTGAATATTCTCAGTACTAAAGAAATTGCCTGTTCTCTTGTTGTATTTCCATGTGGAAGTATATAAGAAACGCCACCAGTTTCAGTTCCTTTAATTACATCATGGCTGTTCATGAACTTTACTGCTTCCAACGCCCAACTTGCTATCTGCCCTTCATCCTGGAACTTTGTTTTAAACTGAGCAGATGTGTCAATTGCAGGCATTACAGCTTTCAGAGCACGTAGCAGCATTACAGCGATTTCCTGTCTTGTAACCTTGTTATTTGGTGCAAATTTGCCTTCCCCAACACCGCCAACAATACCAAGTTTATAAGCCTTCAGAATCTCGGGGTTTTTTGTATCGCTGAACGGATTTGAAGCAACGGGGGCAGCTTTAGTCCCCGTCATCTTTTCATATAGCAATACTGCCAATTCGCAGAATTCTTCGCGGGTAATATCTTTTGGGAATTCTGACAGAACCTTTTCGGTGACCAGTTGATTCTCTACAGCTTTGTTTACATCGCTTGCAGCCCATGCGGATAAGCCGTTGGTACCTGGAGTTATTTCCTGAACTGGTGCTCCACTGACTATAAATTCTGCTTTGCCGAACATTCCATATTCATATTCAGCCTCATCCAAACCGCCTTTGCAGAATACTCTTACTTCATATTTGCCTGGCTCTTCAGGAGCCTGGAACTCATATATGTTGCCTACCTTTAAATACGCGATATGTGTACGATAGCTGGTGTTCTGCAATTTCTCATCATATTTTGAAATGCCCAACCATGCACCTTCCTCTATTTCACCAGGTGTTAATCCATTCACTGTTACTGTCATGGATTCATTTGGAGCTACGGAAGTCTTTGAAAGAACTATATCTCCCGGCTTTGCTTTGCTGGAAACTACAACAAATTCCACTTTGCCGAAAAAGGACTCGGGGGTAGCATCATAATTGGAGAAAACTCTTATCTCATATTTTCCAAAATTATATGGAGCATTAAATTGGTACGTGTTATTTGCAGGCAAGTCTCTGACATATTGCATATAAGGTGTATTTTCCAGTTTTTCATCATATCTGGCTACGCCAAACCATGCACCGTTTTCAATCTGTCCATCTGTGAGACCGTTTATTGTTACAGACATAGGTTCACTTAAAAGCACTTCTTTTTTGGAAACAGTTATGTCTCCTTCCTTGGTCTTTGAACCAACTACAGAGAAGGAAGCAGATGCTAATAGCTTACTGTCGGTGTCCAGAAGTCTTAATTCATATTTTCCATATTCATAAGGAGCATCAAATTCATATACATTATTCAATGGTAATTCATTTACATAAGCACGATAGCTTGTGTTCTGGTATCTTGCTCCTTCCGGTGCCAGGCCTATCCATGTGCCATCTTCAAACATTTCGTCTGTCAATCCATCAAATTTTGCTTTTATTTTTTCCTGCACAGTGTATTCAGTCTTATCCAGGGTTATAGTAACTGGTGCTGCAAAAACAGGCACACTGAATAAGACAGTCATCATAAGACATAATATTAGTACAATACTTAGGGTTCTTTTTATCATCAATTTTCCCTCCCAATTTTATATAAGAATTCAGCAGTATAATTATGAATATTGTAACATCAACGCTTTTGCATATCTTCCGAATTATTGACGAATCCTTTCAAAAAATTGCATAAAAAAAGCCCTAGACTTTCTAAGGGCTCATTCTATACTCTGTCGGGGATAAACCAGTTTTTTTCTTAAATATAGTAGTAAAATGGCTGTGACTGGAAAAGCCGCACATCATGCTTATTTCTGTAATAGTATAATCTTTGGTTTTCAACATCTTCTTTGCCTTCTCTATTTTAAGGTCCAGCAAGTATTCATAAGGAGTTTTATTCATCTGTTTTTTAAAAACCCGTATGAACCTATATTTATTCATATTAATCAATTCTGATAATTCGTCACATGAAAGCAAATTAGTATAGTGTTCATTCATATAATCTATCACTTTCTTAATGTTCTCTTTGTATCCTCTCGATTTGTTATGAGGTTTAGCAGACAAGTTATGTTTTATATTTCTGATAAAGTTACCGACAATTATGAGTGCAAGATTCTCTACTATAAACTCATGGCCAACCTGCTTGTATCTAAGTTCTTCCAGAAATAAATTCAACAGTAGGTTTATATCATGATTTATAGTAGATAGATCATTTGAAAAAACTATATTGGGAGAACCATATAATTCACTTGCCACACTTTCTACAATCTTTCTATCCACATGTATGCCACAAAGATTAAAGCCTTTCAAGTCCTTCATTATCCCATGCTCCTGCAATGGATTAAAAGCTATCATAGCCCCGGAAAATCCGTCTATCAATCTATTATCTGCTATTATTGAAGGTATATTGGCATGGCATATGCAAAATTCAAAGCTGTTGTGAGCATGGGTTCCGCGAGTTATGCTTGTTGCACGATTGGTTGCTATTATAGCCATGTCTTTACTGCAAAAGTTCTCAATGACAACTTTCGAGTTACCAATATTAGAGAAAGGTATATGACCGGCCAGACATATGACTTTTTCCATATCAACTGTCATAAACTCACTTCCAAATATAAATTTTCATATAACAGGATTATATGCTAAGAGTCATTATATGGAATTAGATTCTTATACTAATTTTTTTAATATTATACCAGATATTACATGACAAAGAAGTAAAATTTATAGAATAAAAACAAAGAAAATGTGTTGGAAGCAATTTTTTATATAAAATCAATTTTGATGATAGTAGGTTATTGATGTGAAAGCAAAGTGAAATTGGCATTGAGGACAGTTACACCTAGATATGAAGACAGCCGTAGCAATCAGATAAAGCGCGAGATATATGGAGTTATGCCATAATTTCTCCATGCTACCAGTAAGTTTGCGGTTGATATTCCTTGAGACGGAGAAAAAGAATTGCAGGACGGGGGAAATATAATCATATTTCAATCATGAATCCATCGCTGGTAAGCCTATTTATAATTGAATTTAAGAATGGTGAATATAAAGAACTACTAAATGTTATTGACATGGAAGGTTGAGAAATTATAAGGAAATTCTGAAGGAGTTTCCGATGCTGCCTTGACCGAATCCTTTGATGAGGTACAACAGCAAGATGAATATTTAATAATCATACTTCCATAAGCAAATGACGAATTTTCCACATGGAATACTGATACAGAGTATTTGCTGAAAGAAGCTCCAGATGACCGAATTTTTCTAACAAAAAAGATGTATAGGCAAGGGGAATGTCTAAAAAGACATATCTACTAAGAGAGTAGAAAGAATTTTGAGTATGTTAGATTTAGGAGTGATATGCAGGAATACAAATCAAGTTAGATTGAGCGTGCCTTATGGTATGCTCTTTATTTTGCTTATTTGGAGAAAAATGTCGAAATATAAATATAAGAATTTGACACAATTTGAAGGATTATCCAAGAATATGTCAAATATATTATCCGATTCCAATTTTCCTTGTATAGAGTTGTTCATATTCTTTCCCAGCATTTAATTAAACTTTTCAAAAAAGATTTTTTACAAGATACCCATAATATGACTATTTTATGGGTTACAATTTAAATTTGGGGGGGAGCGAATGAGCCTATGTATGATGTTACTCAAATTGAAAGGCAGCTATATATTTTATCTTTATTATCCGAAAGCAGGGTAGGCTATAGCATTGATGAAATTAAGAAAAACCTTGATGCGGTAGGGATTGATGTGAGCAAAAAGACAATAGAAAGAGACATAGACTTTTTATCAACCGGAAACTTTTTTGTGACAGAAGAAAAAAGGAGCAAAAAAACATATTATATGGCTAATAAATTTGGGTTAGAGAATATAACATTTTCACCATCAGAACTCATATCCTTGCATTTCATTAAAGAGCTTCTGAAATCCTATTCAACATTAGACATAGGAAACACTGCAATACATCTTGTAGATAGAATCATAGCACAGTTGCCGCAGCTGGACAAAGCTTATCTTGAAAATCTTAAGGAAATTTTTAAAGTGAATGAGACATTTATTAGTTCGGAAAAGAACATTAATCAAGAAACCATAGATATAGTTAAAAAAGCTATAGGACTAAACAAAAGCCTTTTCATAAAGTATTATTCCTTTAATAATGATGAGGTTACGGAAAGAAAATTCGATCCTTATATCATTGAAATATATGACGGATGCTATCATCTGATAGGGTATTGCCATCTGAGGAACTCCATAAGAGATTTGAGAGTATCTCGTATAATAGAGGCACAACTATCAGATGAATCCTTTGAGAGACCAAAAAACTTCTATCAGAACTACAAGAAAGGCAGATTCGGTAAGCTCTCAGGAGAAGAAAAAATAAAACTATTGCTTAAATTTAAAGGCAAAGCGGCAAGATATGTGAAGGAGTATGAGAGCAAAAAGGCAGATTACTTGGTAGAAGAAAGAGACGGCAGCCTGATATTCGAAAAGAACACCACCATGACTCCTGAGATATTAAAGTGGGTGCTAAGCTTTGGCAGCGATGTATTGGTCTTGGAGCCGGAGTCATTGAGAGAACAGGTTGTCCAAGAAGCTAGAAAGATTATGGAGAGGTATGGGGAGGTTGTGGAAGATAAATGAAAATCAATATAATATCAAAAGATTTGTTGTAAGTTTAGTATGAATTATATATATTTATTATTATATTTTTATGGGTATTTATATTTATGGAGAATGTTCGAGGGCACCTAACTGGTGCCTGATCTATATATGGAGAATAGAGCAATAAATAAATAATTTAACAAAAATAGAAGGAGTATACAGCCGAATGTCAAATTATATATTAATAATTTCAATTATGACTTAAAATGATGATAAAAATAGAAATATACAATTGTAAATTTGCTGTGGTCAACAAACCGACTGTAAGATGGAGGACTTATAATGCAAATACGAGTAAGCTTTACTAGTGAAAATGATATAGTGCTACCTATTCATTATAATAATATTGTACAAGCCTTTATATACGATAATATAGATAAAAACCTATCAAATTTCTTGCATGATAAAGGATATATAAGCAATAGCAGAGCATTTAAGATGTTTTCATTTTCACGCATCATCGGCAAAAGCATGATAAAAGAAGATAAAATAAATTTTGGTACTAAAATTCAAATTATTGCATCTTCGCCATTGGACGATTTTTGCAAATCCATTGCAAATAACATGCTGCAAAGCAATTATCTGTTCATTGGCAAAAACAGTATAAGAACAGAGCAAATAGAGATAAATAATCAATTGGTAACTGAAGATAAGATTGTTGTAAATACATTATCACCGATAGTAGTCTATTCTACACTTCTTAAGCCCGATAACAGAAAATATACATGTTACTTTATGCCTAGGGAGCCTGACTTCAATAGGTTGATAAGAGATAATCTAATTAAGAAATATAATGCCTTAACAAATGAGAGAATAGAGTCTGATATAGAAGTGATACCGCTAGGACCTGTAAAGCAAAATCTCACTTACTATAAGGGAACAATAATAAAAGGTGCTTCAGGTAAGTTCTTAATAAAAGGTAATAAGAAATTGTTGCAAATGGGAGTAGATGCAGGATTTGGAAGTAAGAACAGTCAAGGTTTTGGTTGTGTAAAAGTTATATAGGAAGAGGAATGTTTTCGCATGCTGATAGAGGTATTCTGCAAGAGAAATCATTGGATTAGGGGAAAATATACAATCCATTTTTCTATAATTTCTGTCGACCTGTAATCATGCAAAAATACCAGGACATCGATAGAAATAGAAAGTGGCTAAAATGAAGAGTTAATAGGTTTTGTCATAATAAATTATATTGATATGAAAAGATAAGAATGTAGTAAATGTGCCATGTGCACGGGTACCTAGACTACCTATAAGGAATTGAAACCACCTCCTTGGCGGTAGGTCGCCACCCTGATTTGGTACGTACCTAGACTACCTATAAGGAATTGAAACGTCCAGGCTTTCTTCTTCCAAATCTTCATCGTCCTCGTACCTAGACTACCTATAAGGAATTGAAACTCGTCCCATGAACTGCTTTGAAGCCTACCTGATATTGGTACCTAGACTACCTATAAGGAATTGAAACTGACGATGCTGTATAGATTCTTTCAGCTTCTTATGAAGGTACCTAGACTACCTATAAGGAATTGAAACTAGCCAGGCAGTTTGCTATCTTCCAATACTTCCGCAAGTACCTAGACTACCTATAAGGAATTGAAACCCTGCATAGTGGGACTTGTACTTTGCATTAGCTTTTTTGTACCTAGACTACCTATAAGGAATTGAAACCCCATCTTTGGCCTTGCTCCAAGGATATAATATCGGTACCTAGACTACCTATAAGGAATTGAAACTCGTATTGCTCTTTAGTGAGTTTCTTAGCTTCAGTGTACCTAGACTACCTATAAGGAATTGAAACTTGAAAATAGGTTTTCCTATTGAACCTCTATACCCGTACCTAGACTACCTATAAGGAATTGAAACTAAAGATGGCTGGTTATACCGATGAAATTATTGTAGTACCTAGACTACCTATAAGGAATTGAAACACAAATGATACACTCTTTCACAATCTCACCGCCCGTACCTAGACTACCTATAAGGAATTGAAACGTAATAGCATTTGATACGGCTTTCTTTGCCAATGCGTACCTAGACTACCTATAAGGAATTGAAACCATAGTGATTCGCTATATTCATTCATACATTACCCGTACCTAGACTACCTATAAGGAATTGAAACTTTACTTTTGTTTTTTTTATGCTGCTTAACATCCATAGGTACCTAGACTACCTATAAGGAATTGAAACCAGGAAGTTAAAACAATTAGAACAGCAACAGTATTGTACCTAGACTACCTATAAGGAATTGAAACTACATATATTCTGCATAGTCGGCACCGTTTGTATGTACCTAGACTACCTATAAGGAATTGAAACCGTGGATATCACCACATTATTGAAGATTATGGACGGTACCTAGACTACCTATAAGGAATTGAAACCTTCACAATATTTTCACTCTATACAATATCGTTGGTACCTAGACTACCTATAAGGAATTGAAACAGATACGCATAACCTACAGTAATGTAGAGTATTTTCGTACCTAGACTACCTATAAGGAATTGAAACTAAACGGAACAGATGTAGCAACATCGGGTCAATTGACGTACCTAGACTACCTATAAGGAATTGAAACTTAATAACAATACTAATAACATACGTTAATAATAAGTACCTAGACTACCTATAAGGAATTGAAACAAGACATATGGCATTGCAAAAGGGACAGCACTTGATATGGTACCTAGACTACCTATAAGGAATTGAAACTAAGGTGGTGAGAATATGGCGTATGATATAGGTCCAAGGTACCTAGACTACCTATAAGGAATTGAAACGAAACCTCAATAATCATCCTAATATATAGATCCTTTGGTACCTAGACTACCTATAAGGAATTGAAACCTGACTATAAACACAGTAAAAAATTTTTTATACGGGTACCTAGACTACCTATAAGGAATTGAAACCCTTGTTCTTTCCGTTCTTTTAAACAATTTTGCTGAGTACCTAGACTACCTATAAGGAATTGAAACTGTTTCTGAAAGTACTTATATCCCTGGTGAAGGATATAGTACCTAGACTACCTATAAGGAATTGAAACACAGCAAGAGCAGCCTTGTAGTTATCCCACTCTCTGAACGTACCTAGACTACCTATTAGGATTATAGTTCCAAGACCTACTTTTGATACATGTGGATTTTAATGTAAAAAAACCATATAGGGAAGGAGGGGTATAATGGAGTATAAAATACAGGCGAGGGATCATTGGTGGTTTGATGCAGGTATTGCAGGACTGTATTTTATAGCCCAAAAAGTTAATCAGAATGGTGGCAACATAGAAATAAAATTTGACTCAGAAAGTCTTTCTTTTCATGGAGGCAACGAAGAAGATATAAGAGCCTTTTTACAACGCTGCTATAGTCAACTTGCCTCTCAATATTGGAATGTGTCGACTAAAGAACAAATCAGGAAAAACGAATTAGTGCTTTATAACAGAGAAACAGGAGAATTTAGTCTTGCGCCAAAAAGACAACCAACACCGGTAGTGAGTAAGTTTGTTAAAGCAACAAGCTGGAAAGCAGACGGCATTGACTATAAAGATATGGATGAAGAACTAAAGGCAAAAGTTGATGAATACTTGGAGAAAGAAGGCAAAGCTTTGTGGGGCAGCCATAAGAAACTGCTATTTAGCATGCCGGAATGCCAGCCAACCATTGACATATTACCTAAAGAAAATATAAAGAAACAAGCTATTTGCAGTATATGCGGAAAGCAAACAAGCAATCTAAGTGACATTTCACAACCTTCATTTTTACTATTCGCAAGCACAAGTGCAACAACCTCATTTCACACTCAAGGTAAAAAAACGGCTAAGATATGCTGGGAATGTGAGATGCTTTCTAAATTCACAATGGAAACAATAAATTATAAAAAAGACGATGCAAAACTATCTATTCTACTTCTCAATTCTCCGGATATAGCACACAATATAAACTGTCAGAAAAAAATTGGTAGCAGTTCTGTACTCAGATCCATAGATGAAGAATATTTCTATAAAAATATTAGTTTTGATGACAAAGGCCTTATAAGCAAAGCAAGGATGTCCTATGAATTGCTATGGGCATATTTTGTAGATACTTATGAAATTTTAAGAAGCAATCAAGCCAACCAACAGATAAATGACGATGATCCGTTTTATGCATTTTTAGGTGATATAATATCTTCTCCAGTAGAGATTGTTATTATATGCCTAGATGAAATGGGACAAACATTCCTTACAAAAGAAATGATCTTCTATAATGATGTTAGTTATGCTTTTAGGCTTATTCAACGATTAATGGATAAGAGTATAAATATAAAGGATGTTTTCTATTCCCTTTATGAAACTGACAATAAAGGGAACTTACTACCATCAAGAAATAATACATTAAGAAAGGTTCTCAATAAGCACTGCATATTATCAGACATTGAATTAATTACATTCAGAAAAATACTCAATGGCAAAGAAAGTAGATTTATAAATGTATCAAATATGATTAATTTCTTAATTGAGTATTATTTGGTAATAAAGGAGGATACCATGAATAGAGAACAGATAGATGTTGCTGTTAAACTTGGTAAGCAAATTGTAAACCAAGCCTATAAAGAATCTGGAGAGAGCAAGGAAGTATTGAAAAGGATAAAAGGAGACCTGTTTACCCTGAGAAAGACAAGAACAGTAACAGATTTTATAATTCAATTAAACACTCTTCAATTCAGATATGGAATATCTGTATCAAATTCCATACTTGAAGGAATATTGGATGAAGTACCATTTGAAGACTTTAAGGGGTATTGCATCATGGGTGCTTTAAATAGCTATAATTACTTTAATTTGAGTTCAAAAGAAAAGGAGGACAATAAAGATGAATAATGCAAAAGCTTTGACAATTACCTATTTGACTAAAGCGACTTATGCCTCGTTAAATGGCTCAGATAAGGAAGTTGATAATATCTCCAACATCAAAAAAATCCGTAAGAATGACGGAAAAGAATATCCTTATTGTTCATCACAGGCTGTGAGAAGAGCATTAAGAGAGCAGTTAGCAGTGATGGGGTTTAAACTATCCGAAGGTATGGCAGGAGAGAAAGAAAAAGGCGCAGCTACAACTAAATGTGAACCTCAGACATATATTGATGATGATTTATTCGGATTTATGAATGCTTCAGCAGATACAATAAAAAGGACAAGCCCTGTCAGAGTTTCACCATTAGTGGCACTTACACCATATTTAGGAGAATTGGATTTTGCTACTAACTATATGTCAGTTAGCTCTGGAGGAAATCCTAATATATTTGAGACAGAGATACATTCTGGGTATTATTGTGGAACTATACTTATTGAGTTAGATAGAGTAGGTGAAAAAGCCACAGGAGATAAGTATGAACTTAAATTAGATAATGAGCAAAAGGCAGAAAGAGTATTGGCTTTGATAGATGCTGTTCAAAATCTTTGGACAGTGGGGAGACAAAGCAGATTCTTATCGGACATATCACCTAAGCTGGTGTGCGCTTCTTTAATGAGTGTTAAGAATCCTATCTTTATGGAAAGCATCAGAGTAGATGATAATGATAATATTGAAGTAGAACTGATAAAAAACACTATATCAGACTTTGAAAGACAAGTTATTGATTATGCAATTGGAGAAAGAAAAGGATTCTTTAATAAAGATACAGATGAATTCATGACATTAGGAGATTGTTTTGAAAAAGTCCGCGGTTGGGTAAGAGATACATACTCTAATAAGTAACAGGAAGTGGTATATTGATGAATGGAATAATAGTATCTCTCTATGCTATGACTGCATCCTTCAGGGATCCAAATACCCATCTCTATCAGGAATCTATACTAGCGCCACCGCCTACAACTATTGTAGGCATCGCCGGCGCGGCTTTGGGTTATGGATTTAAGGATGCTTTAGAATACTTCAAAGAAAATAGGATAAGCGTAGGCTGTATGTTAAAAAGCCAAGGAAATGGGAAGGACCTTTGGAATTATTCAAAGATAAAAGGAAAAGAAGTTGTGAAGGCCATTTTGTTGAGAGAGTTCTTGTTTGATGTAACTGCCGATATATTCTTTGCATGCGAAGATGGTGAAAAGATAGATGAATTGTACGATTCTTTAAAAAATCCACAATATGCACTTTCATTAGGGAATAGCGATGATGTGGTTAAGATATTGAAAGTTGATAGAATCATCAATGTTAAAAGTACTGAGGATAATATGATTAGGGATACGTGGATAGAAGGAAATTATATAAAAGATTTTGAATTGGATTGGGAGAATATAAAGGGTTTACCAATAAAAAGAACCATTAAACCTCCTATTGTTAAGAATTTGCCTGTTGATTTCAGTTTTACGAAAAACGATGAAAGAATTGCAACTAAGTTTTATAAATTTACTTTTTTAGGTGATCTTCATATGTTGAAAAAACCTGTATTAGTATATGATTTCATGGGGAAGAGGGTACCGCTGTTTACCTTTGGCAAATGATGAATGGGGTGTTTGAAATGTACTACGCAAAGCCCATTGACGGGCCGGAAGGAAGTTATGAATATCATATAAGCAGATGTGTTGAAATTTATCATCAAGAAGTTGAAAGAAATAGCGAAGCAATCAAGAAGATATTGGTAGATGTCGGATATGATCAAAACGATTTCAAGTTATATTCCTATTTGGCTGTTTCACTTCATGACTTGGGTAAATTATCAGAAAACTTTCAAAACCAAATGAAAAATAAAATATTTAAAAAGAAGTTAAGAAACAATAAATTCAGACATGAGGTCCTGTCAACACTATACATGGCTTTGGCTACACAGAATTACCTTAGAAATAATAAAAATTCTTTCCCATTTCATTATTATACTGTTTTATCTCACCATAAGTGCCTGGATATAAATTTCAGCAGTTTTTTTCGTGAAAGAAATATAAATGAAGATTGGCCTTTATTGAAACAAAATGAGTATGAATATGGTATAAAACTTTCGGGAGTGTTGGCAAAGACAGAAACTCAATTTGTCATGGATATAAAAAAATTTAAGATTAATAAAGAGAGCATATTCAGGTTATTGGAAAGCTACGTCTTGGAATCATATCTTGTTAAGTCAAATCTAAGTAAAAGCAACATAAGGACGTTATATTCACTATACAAAGGATTGCTGCAATACTGTGATTGGATTGCTTCATCGGATAAAGAGCCTATGCAACAAACATTGACTCAATCAGAACTGAAAAACAGGATAAAGCAAAAAGTAGAATCCGAAGGGAAGGTATTTGTTGAAAGACAGTTTCACAAAGAATGTGCTATGGCTGCAAATGATGTAGTAGCCATAGCACCTACAGGGTCAGGTAAGACGGAAGCTTCATTGTTATGGGCTCTAAATTGGGAGAAAAGCAAGGTTATATTTTTAATGCCTACCATGGTTACATCAAACAGCATTTTCAGCAGGCTTGCCAAGCATTATTTTGGTGAAGAGTATTGTGGCTTGACACATTCTGGTTCTGATGTGTATTTTGCAATTGATTCTGATTTTAACGAGAAAGAAAGGTTAGAATTGCTCCAATACAAGGTTTTCATACCACCTGTCATGGTTTCCACCGTTGACCAAATGCTTACCAGCGGTTTTAATACAAGACACTGGTGTTTGAAAGAATATGCTCTTGTGGGAAGCTCCGTAATCATTGATGAGATTCAAGCCTATGATACATTTACTTTAGCATTGATAACCGAAACCATAAAGAAAATAAAGAAACTCCAGGGACATGTAATGATTATGAGTGCAACCATGCCTAGTTTTCTGTTGAAGCATTTTACCAAATTATTGGGTATATCCTCACCGATAGTTGCTGAAGAGTTAATGGGCAGAAAGCAGAACAAATGGAGATTCATCGATAAAAAGATAGATGAGATTAAGGATGAAATAAGAAGTTATATTGATAAAGGCAAGAAAGTAGCGGTAATAGTCAATAATATTGAAACTGCAAAAAAGTTGTATGAGGAATTTTCATCTGATTATGAAACACTATGTCTTCATTCTGAGTTTATCATGAAAGATAGAATAGAAAAAGAGAAGATACTCGAAGAAAATAATGATTATGATATAGTGATATCAACACAGGTGATGGAGGTATCTTTAGATATAAGTTTCAATATTATGTTTTCTGAATGTGCCCCAATAGACAGCCTCGTGCAAAGAGCAGGCAGATGCAATAGAAAAGGAGAGTATGAAGATTCAGAATTCATAGTGTTTGATTACTCTGAAATCTCAGAGAGGTATGTTTATAAAGGTCGAAGTGATATTCTGGCTAAAACTAAGGAAGTAGTAAGGAACCATCAAGGATATTTGTCAGAGAGGGAAATATCTCAAATGGTAAATGAGGTATATGAAGGCTTTAACATGTATGATGAAAACTATGGAAAGGGACAACAACTATATAATGAAATTATTGAAGAAGAAACAATTTTTGACTTGAACTATGATGAGAAAAGATTGCAAACAAGATTGATAGATAATATGAAAATATCTATTATACCTTATGTTTATAAAGATATAGTGGAAGAGCTATTTGAAAATGGGCAGTATGCAAAAATAGCTTTGTATGAAGTACCTGTTGGTATAGGAAGATTTAATAAGTATATTCGCAGAAATTACTGTGAAAACCCATATAAATTGCCTATATACACCATTGAGTACAATAGTGATATGGGAATAGTCTATAATGACAATACTATTGAAATGATATGAGGTGGGAAATGGTAGTCAATGGAACTCTTATATGGTACTATGCCATATGCAAACGCGAAGTTTGGCTTATGAGCAGAAATATTACTCCTGATCAGAAAGACACAAATATTGAAATAGGTCGGTTCTTACATGAGACTTATTACAATAGGTCAAAAAAGGAAATAGAATTTGGAAATGTTAAATTTGATGTCCTTGTTAATACAAAAGATGAACTTGTAATTGGAGAAACCAAGAAGACTTCTAAGTTTGAGGAAGCTTCAACTATGCAATTGCTTTATTATATAAGAGAATTAAGAAGAGCAGGGATAAATGCCAAGGGTGTCTTGCTTTATCCGGAGGAAAGAAAAAGAGTAGAGGTTGAATTTACTGAAGAAAAAAATATGTTATTAGAAAAAGCAGAAGATGAAATTGGGCGTATTATAAATGATGCAACTCCACCACCGGTTGTAAAGAATAAATATTGCAAAAGTTGCGGATATAGAGAGTATTGCTATGCTTAAGGGGGTTATGTATTGAAAAGGGATATATATGTATTTAATGACGGAGAAATAAGAAGGAAGGATAATACAATACTCTTTGAGACGGAAGCCGGTAAAAAGTATATTCCAGTAGAAGAAATAAACAATATATGGATTTTTGGGGAAGTTACTCTTAACAAGTCCTTCTTAGATTTTGTGTCACAAAAGGAAATATGTCTTCACTTTTTTAATTATTATGGCTACTACAGCGGAAGTTTCTATCCAAGGGAGCATTTAAACTCTGGATATGTGATACTCAAACAGGTAGAGCACTATTTAGATTATGCGAAAAGAATGGAAATAGCTAGAGAAATAATTATCACAGGTATAAAGAATATTATTGTCATATTAAAATACTACAATGGAAGAGGTATAGATCTTAGCCATAAAATTGATAGTATTACAAACATGATGGAAGATATGAAAGAGGTCAATAAAATTGAGCAACTAATGGCTCTGGAAGGGAATATAAGAGATGAGTATTATAGCTGCTTCAATGATATTCTTAAGAATGAAGATTTTAAGTTCACTCAGCGCAGCAAAAGGCCACCTCTTGATAATATCAATTCTCTCATAAGCTTTGGAAATTCAATTATGTATACAACAGTTTTGGGCGAGATATATCAAACGCAATTGGATCCAAGGATAGGCTACTTGCATTCAACCAATGAGAGACGATTTACTCTAAATCTTGACATAGCTGAAATATTCAAGCCTATAATTGTAGATAGAACCATATTTTCACTGATAAATAAGGGTGTTATAACAGCAAAGGATTTTGAAAAAGATTTCAATGGCATATTAATATCTGAGAAAGGAAAGAAAAAATTCATAGAAGAGTATAATGGCAAATTGGATGCGGTAATAAAGCATCCCAGATTGAATACTAATGTTAGCTACAAAAGATTGATAAGATTAGAGCTTTATAAGATACAAAAGCATATAACCGAAGGAGAAAAATATAAAGGTTTTGTAGCGGGGTGGTAGCATGTTTGTAATTCTGTTTTATGATATTGGAGAAAAAAGAGTTGGTAAAGCACTGAAAATTTGCCGAAAGTATTTGACTTGGGTACAGAATTCTGTTTTTGAAGGAGAAATAACACCGGCAAATCTGAAAAAACTAAAATATGAGCTATCATCTAAGATGGACAAAGAAGAAGATTCTTTAATCATATATACATTTGCCAATATGAAGTATTCTACAAGAGAAGTAATAGGATTAGAAAAAAATCCCCAATCCATTTTTCTTTAATTTCCGTCGACCTGTAATCTTGTAAAAAACCCTGGACATCGATAGAAATAGAAAATGGCTAAAATAAAGAGGTATTGGGTTTTACTATTAAAAAATATATTGGTATAATAAAATTAAAAACGTAGTAAATGTGCCATGTGCACGGGTACCTAGACTACCTATAAGGAATTGAAACCCTTTAGTCACATCCACAGGAATCAGATTTTGAAATAGTACCTAGACTACCTATAAGGAATTGAAACTATAGAATGTCGCCTGGCTTGAATGGTACTGCTGATAAGTACCTAGACTACCTATAAGGAATTGAAACTATGAGGAGGGTGAAAAAGATATGATAGGGACTATTGGTACCTAGACTACCTATAAGGAATTGAAACTTTTTGCCTTTGATAAGTTATTCCCTATCCATTCCATGTACCTAGACTACCTATAAGGAATTGAAACTTCGCAAATGATATAGCCCATTTTCGATACTGCATCGTACCTAGACTACCTATAAGGAATTGAAACTTTTTAGATTCTCCATAAATTAATTTTGTCTTAGGTACCTAGACTACCTATAAGGAATTGAAACACGGATACTCGGCACTCTCTACCGATAGCTTCACCGTACCTAGACTACCTATAAGGAATTGAAACTCGAGATTAAAGAAGGAGAGTTGAACAGGCTTTCAGGTACCTAGACTACCTATAAGGAATTGAAACCATACCATAGTACGTCGCCTAGCTCTTTTGCAATCTTGTACCTAGACTACCTATAAGGAATTGAAACACCTCTGGATTGAAAATGCACATCTTTTCGTGCCTTGTACCTAGACTACCTATAAGGAATTGAAACCAATGAGACCAATTAAAGACTATACAATCGAGGACGCGTACCTAGACTACCTATAAGGAATTGAAACTTGCTGTTTCAAATTCTATATGTCCATAAATCTGTGAGTACCTAGACTACCTATAAGGAATTGAAACACTCAAGAACAAGCAAATGACCTTTCGGAGGCAGTAAGTACCTAGACTACCTATAAGGAATTGAAACGATCCTTCAAAATATCAAATGAAGGCTTATTAGGGTACCTAGACTACCTATAAGGAATTGAAACTCTACAACTAGATTGAAAGAAATAATAAAAGAAATGGGTACCTAGACTACCTATAAGGAATTGAAACTAGATTTTCTAAAAAGAATAAAAATGTAGCCCAACGTACCTAGACTACCTATAAGGAATTGAAACCGATGACCCGCTTTAAGTCATGCCCTTTGGTACAGGGTACCTAGACTACCTATAAGGAATTGAAACATCTGTAAAGCCCCTGCTTCCAATACAAGAACAGTAGGTACCTAGACTACCTATAAGGAATTGAAACCCACTCCCAGAAACATTCTGCAAGCTGCATCTATAGTACCTAGACTACCTATAAGGAATTGAAACAACACATGTGGAATTTTAGGGGCTGGAACAATTTTGGTACCTAGACTACCTATAAGGAATTGAAACGCAGGGGCTGTAAGTAATCTAATTAAACTGCATGGGGTACCTAGACTACCTATAAGGAATTGAAACAGTATTTGGTCCTTCGCGTATCTCTTAGCCTGAGCGTACCTAGACTACCTATAAGGAATTGAAACATACCAAAAATGAGAGGAGAGATATTATTATGTCTAAGTACCTAGACTACCTATAAGGAATTGAAACTGGTATACTCAACTCCAGCTTCTTTTAGTCTGTTGAGAGTACCTAGACTACCTATAAGGAATTGAAACTTAAGCTTGTCCCTTACTTCATCCTTTAGTTGCTCAGTACCTAGACTACCTATAAGGAATTGAAACCTGTTCCGAAGGTTTTTTCTTTTACCCAGAGGATATCGTACCTAGACTACCTATAAGGAATTGAAACTAGAGTAATATATCTTAAAGAAGCCGGAATTTTCGTACCTAGACTACCTATAAGGAATTGAAACTGACCAATACAGCAAAGAACAGAAATATGACCATTGGTACCTAGACTACCTATAAGGAATTGAAACTATATATCCACATCAACATACTTCTATAATAAATACGTACCTAGACTACCTATAAGGAATTAAAATGTGTATAGGCAAAGAAGTCTTTTTCAAAAATTTTTTATTTTTGAGAATTATATCAAGAACATGATGCGAAGAATAAAATTATTTCACAATTAGAGGAAATTCTACAAATATATAGAATATAATAAAAAGATTGTCATAGATATATGATTGTATAAAATAATAAAATGACGAAGGATACCAAATTTAAATAATAAAAAGAATTTTTTAAAAGTAAGGGGGGTTTATAAATTTATTTTGATTTACATTACTCATATTTCAAAATTTCATTTTTTACACTACGTATATTTATGTTATTTGCATTAATAAATATTAATTAACCTCTTGTGCTAGTTAATTCGATTTTACTATAAGGAATATTATACCAATCAATAAGGATATAAAATCCCTGATAGATGATATTATACGGATTAATTATCCAAATACTAACTCTTTGATTCTTGAATGTAACTC
>Ga0134091_1001542_pt1 | contig 17793 bp, 15 predicted proteins | sample 2_5taG_FD_94451 | JGI IMG/M metagenome (GOLD analysis project Ga0134091, IMG submission 94451) | Switchgrass degrading microbial communities from high solid loading bioreactors in New Hampshire, USA - 2_5_20_6_A2 metaG | ecosystem: Engineered > Bioreactor > Semi-continuous > Anaerobic >...
CTCCACTCAAGGAATTGTCTGGCTTTTTTGTTCGTCCTCTATACAGTTTTCAAGGTCCGGTCCCTTCGGCCCTTTCGGGCCGCCGCCGCTTCGCTCTCGCGAGTCAGCTTGTACATAATAGCAAACTCTAAAATGAAAGTCAAGGCGTTTTATAAAAAATTTTGCTGATTTTTATTCTATGCAGAAACGGGCCGGATGAAACCGGCCCGCTCTGCGATTTTTTCTTTGCTTAATAGTTGCCTGCAGCCATCCGGCCGGCCAGGCGGCCGTAGGTCATGCAGTCGGCAATCGCGTTGCCGCCGAGACGGTTGGAACCGTGGATGCCTCCGGTGCATTCGCCGCAGGCGTACAGGCCTTTGATGACCTGGCCTTCGGTGTTCAACACCTCGGTGTTCACGTTGATCTTCAGGCCGCCCATGGTGTGATGGACGGTGACGACCTTCTTGCAGGCGTACCACGGGCCTTCGGTCAGCTCCACGTCGTCCTTGCTGTTGGCCACAAAGCCGAGTTCGTCTTCCTTTTCACCGCGCACGACGGCGTTGTAGCCTTCGACGGAGGCCTTCAGCTTCTCAGCGTCCATGCCGGTCTTTTCGGCGAGCTCATCCAGCGTATCCGCCTCGATGACCGCGCCCTGGGCTACCATGTTGGCAATGGTCGCGCCGTTTGCGTCCACGAAATCGCGGGAGGGATAGCGGACGGAGTTCACGACGATCCAATAGGTCTGCTCTTCCTGATCCAGAATCGCCTGGGCAAGCACGTCGCGCGCCGCGCCTTCATTGACGAAGCGGTCGCCGTGGATGTTCACGAAAATGCGGTTGCGGCCGGAGGTGCGGATGTTCTCCATCAGGCCGGTGCCGGGGGTGCCGCAGGGGTGCAGCTGGATGTCGGACATGCCGGTCACGTCCGCGCCGACGGCCTGGGCCATGACGATGCCCTCACCCGTGGCGCAGAGGGACATGTTGGTGCAGCCGAGCTTGGTGACGTCCACATGGGCCCACACGCCGGTGTTGTACTTGGCGAGCATTTCCTTGTTGGCGCCAAAGCCGCCGGTGGCGAGAATCACGCCGTTGTTTGCATGCACCGTGACCTTGTGGCCGTCCTTGGCATAGGCCACCACGCCGGTGACGGCGCCGTCCTCGGCGATCAGCTCCCTGGCGGCGGTGCCGTAGCGGATCTCAACCTTGTCGTTCATTTCGATGTTGTCGACAAAAACACGGATGTAGCTGTTGCCCGAAGGCGTGACGGGATAGTGGCTGCGCTGCCAGAGCGCGCCGGTGGCCATGCCGATCTGGTCCTTGAACTCCACGCCCAGGGACTCCAGCCATTCGACGGTGTCCATGGCGTTCTCGCAGAGGTAGGTGATCAGCTCCATGTCGCCGGTCTTGTGGCCGCCTTCATAGGTCTGCTGGATGAACTTATCCACGGAGTCCTCGATGCCCTGGGCGCCCTGCCGCTTGGGGTCGACGGCGTTGAGCGCGCCTTCGGAGACGTTGGTGGAACCGCCGGGGATGTCCAGCTTTTCCAGCACGATGACGGAGGCGCCGTTCTCCGCGGCGGAAATGGCGGCTGCGAGGCCGGCGCCGCCGGCGCCTACGACCACCACGTCCGCCGACAGCTCCTCATCCGCCGCGGGAGCGGTTTCGGGTGCCGCCTTGAGGGCTTCGATGTTTGCGCCCGCTTCCGTCAGGCAGTTTTCCACAGCCTTGAGGATGGCCCTGCTGGTGATGGACGCGCCGGTGACGACGTCGCAGGTCAGGCTCTGTTCGTCCAGGATGCGCTGGGTCATGGTCTCGATGGCGACCTTGCCCACGCCGATGGTTTCGTTTTCGGACAGGACGGACACGTCGGTGATGGCATCGTCGGACAGGTTGACGGACACCGTGATGGGGGCGTTGTGTCCGTTCACGGTGGCTTCATACGTTCCCGCCTTGTATGCGGCGGCAGGTTCCGGTTCGGGGGTGGGTGCGGGTTTTTCCGCTTCGGGGGAGGGCGTGACCGTTTCGGGAACAGCGCTCTCCGTTGCGCAGCCTGTCAGCGCGAGGGCGACTGCCAGCATCAGCGCAAGCAGCATGGAAAAAGTTTTCTTCATCTCTTTCAATCCTTCCTGACAGTTGTTTCGATCGCTCGTCAATGGTTTTCCTTGCGATCATTGTTGATGATATATCCTACACAATGTTGCGGGTCAAGCGGGTGCTGCGCAGCAAAAAAGCCCGCGATTTTGCGGGCTGTTCTCGCTTGTTTTGCATTGAATGTGCAATCATTTCATGCATGTTTATGCAACTCACTCGATGGGGAGCCAGACCTGCCGCCAGCGGGTGTAGTTTCCCTTCTTGTCCGTGGAGAGGAAGGTGCGGCAGTAGGGGTCGTCCGTCAGCCGCAGGCCGTTGCTTTTGAGGTACGCCAGCACGTAGTCCATGCAGTAGGCGACGTCAAAGCGGTCGTTGTCCTCCGAGGAGATGGTGTACACGCACTTTTTCGGCGGCACGTACTCCACCGGCTCGCCCAGGTAGTAATCCAGGGCCTTTGCGTACTCCACCGGCACGCAGAGCGCGGCGCGAAAGGAGGTCTTCCCCTCGAGGAACAGCTCCCTGTCCCAGATGATGGACAGCGCCGAGAAGGGCACCCTGTCCATCCAGTTGGAAAAGAGCTTCAAAGCCTCCTCGTCCAGGACGAGCTCGCTGTCCTTCATGTACGTAAAGCGGTACATTGCGGGCGACTCGTCGATGCGGCAGACCTGATAGTCCGTATCGATGCTCTCCACCACCTTGCGGATCCCTTTCAGGTAGGACAGCATCTGGATGTTCCACTGGATGTCCTGCTCGATGGCCTTTTCGCGCTCCCTGTACTTCTCCACAATGTAGTGCAGGTCTGTGGTGTTCAGCAGGTCGGCCGTTTCGTTCATGCTGAAGCCGTACCTTCTGTAGCTCCGGCAGCGGATCAGCGCCGTGATGTCCAGGGGCTTGTAATACCGCACGCCGGTTTCCTCGTCCTTGATGGCGCGGATCATGCCGCGCCGCTCGTACAGCCGCAGACCCTCGACGGATATGCCCAGCAGTTTCGACATCTTGCCAATCTTGTACAGCATCTTCCCGTCCCCCACTTGCAGAATTATACACAGGCATGTGTGTTAATATTATATCATCTACACCTGATGTCGGCGCAATCGCAATTCTACACCGGGTGTAGCCCTTGCCGAAAAAAACCGGGCCGCTGAACGGTCCGGTTTTATCCTGTCAGGCGATCAGAAAGCGTCAACCCTGCGCTCAAAGTACGCCTTCGGGTGGCTGCAGACGGGGCAGACCTCCGGCGCGTCCTCCCCAAAGTGGACATAGCCGCACTTGCGGCACACCCAGCCGTTGGGGGCGTTGCCGGAGAAGGTCTTTCCCTCTTCGTAGATCTTCAAAATCGCCTTGTAGCGTTCCTCGTGGGTCTTTTCGATGGCGCCGACGGCCTCGAATTTCTTCGCCAGCTCCTCGAACCCCTCTTCCCGGGCTTCCTTCGCCATGCGGGGGTACATGTCCGTGTATTCGCCGTCCTCGCCGGCCGCCGCCTGCTCCAGATTGAAGGCCAGGTCGCCCAGCAGGCCCAGTTCCTTGAACCACAGCTTCGCGTGCGCCCCTTCCTGCTCGGCGGTTTCCAGAAAGATCTCCGCGATCTGCTCAAAGCCGGCCTTCTTGGCGGCGACGGCGTAAAACAGGTAGCGGTTGCGCGCCATGGATTCGCCCGCAAAAGCCTGCCACAGGTTCTTTTCGGTCTTCGTGCCTTGGTATTGATTCTTGGGCATGGGACAGATCCTCCTTGAGAAGTGCTTTCCGCATGATGCAGGGCATCAGGCCAGGATTAATCTGTCCATCTTCCTTCCCAAAAAGTCAGCCGCGGATCCTTTTTTCGATCACGCCGCCGCCCAGACAGTAGTCGCCGTCGTAAATCACCGCCCACTGCCCGGGGGTGACGGCGCGCTGGGGCTCCGCGAAGGTGATGCGCGCGCCGGAATCCGAAAGCTCCACGTGGGCCTTCTGGTCGGGCTGGCGGTAGCGGTGCTTGACGGTGCAGTCAAAGGACTTCGCGGGCGGTCCGCCCTCAATCCAGTTGACGGGGCCGGTTTCCAGCGCTTTGGAGTACAGCAGTTCCGTCTCGCCCTGGGTGACGATGAGGCGGTTGTGTTCCAGATCCTTGTCCGCCACGAACCAGCGGCCGCCCTCCGGCGCGCCGCCGATGCCCAAACCCCGCCGCTGGCCGAGGGTGTAGAACATCAGCCCGTCGTGCCTGCCCACGACTTTGCCGTCGGGGGTGACCATGTCCCCCGGCCGGGCGGGCAGGTACTGCATCAGGAACTGCTTGAACTTGCGCTCGCCGATGAAGCAGATGCCGGTGGAGTCCTTCTTGTCCGCGGTGGCAAGGCCGGCCTTTCTGGCGATTTCCCGCAGTTGCTGCTTGTTCATGCCGCCGATGGGGAACATCGCCCTCTTGATCTGGCTCTGGTGCAGCCCTGCGAGAAAATACGTCTGGTCCTTCGAACCGTCCACCGCCCGCATGAGGCGGGTGACTTCGCCGCGTTCAACGCGGGCGTAATGCCCGGTGGCGAGGTAATCCGCGCCGGCCTTCAGCGCGAAGTCCAGAAAAGCCTTGAACTTGATCTCAGAGTTGCACAAAACGTCAGGGTTCGGGGTGCGGCCGGCGGCGTATTCCTCAAGAAATACGCGAAACACCCTTTCCCAGTATTCCTTGGTGAAGTTCACCGCGTAATAGGGGATCCCGATTCTGTCGCATACGCGGCGGACGTCGTCAAAATCCGAGGCGGCGGTGCAGACGCCCTCCTCGTCCTCCTCCTCCCAGTTTTTCATGAACACGCCGACGACGTCGTATCCCTGCTCCTTGAGCAGAAGCGCGGCCACGGAGGAGTCCACACCGCCCGACATGCCCACGATGACCCGTTCCACTATGCCTTTTCCTCCATGGAAAGAAACTCAAATCCGATGTCCTCGACGGCGTCGCTCACCTCCGAGGCGGGCACAGGGCCGTCGGCTGTGATTATTGCCGTTCCCGCCTTCGGGTCCGCCTCGACCCGCGCCACGCCGTCCAGTCCGGACAGCGCCTTCTTCACGCTCCCGGCGCAGTGCTGGCAGCGCATGCCGGCTGTTTTCACGATGTACGCAGGCATTGCCAATCTCCTTTCTGCAGTATTTCTTATTATAACGTCTTTTCTGGCAAAGCAACAGCGGTATTTGCGCGCCGCCCCTGTTCGTGACATAATAGAGCCAAAACATGCATGGGGAGGAAGGCATGCGAAAGAACCACGACGGCCGGCGCCTGGGGCTGATGAAGCTGGCGATGCTTCTGCTGCTCTCGGTGGTCATCGTCGCCGGCATCATCTATTTCTTTGACATTACGCCCGAGCAGCTGGACCGGGTGGCGGAGAACATCGCGTCCACGCCCAGGCCCACGTCCTTCGCAGAGGGCGCGCCGCCCACCAGCACCCCCCTTGTCCATTCAGAAGAGCCGGACCCGGACGCCGTGCTGCCCGAGAAAGGCAAACTGTCGGTGGTGTTTCTGAACGTGGGCAACGCGGACTGCATCTTCGTGCAGAGCCCGTCCGGCAAGACCATGCTCATCGACGCGGGCGAGGCCGGGGCTTTCGGCGTCATCGCGGACTTTCTGCAGCGCGCCGGCGTGACGAAAATCGACGTTCTGGTCGCCACCCACCCGCACAACGACCACATCGGCAGCATGCGGCGGGTGGTGGAAAACTACGAAATCGGCGCAATCTACATGCCGAAGGTGACGCACAACACCAGCACCTATGAAAAGCTGCTGACCGCCATCCAGGACAAGGGCATGAAGATCAAGCCCGCCAAGGGCGGCAGGGACGTCACCATCCCCTTCGACGGGGACGTGACCGTCCGCATCCTCGCGCCGCTGCGGGACGAGTACGCCGATCTGAACGACTACAGCGTCGTGCTCCGGCTGGACTTCAGAAACGCCTCCTTCCTGCTGACCGGCGACATCGAAGCGGTCTCGGAGGGAGACCTCGTTTCGGAATACCCGGAACTGCTGCGCGCCGACGTTCTGAAGGTGCCCCATCACGGCTCGTTCTCCTCCAGCACGGCGGAGTTCCTCGCCGCCGTAAAGCCGGACTATGCCGTCATCTCCTGCGAAAAGGACTCGGACTACGGCCATCCCGCGCCGGAGGTGCTGGAGAGACTGGAGGATGTGGGCGCCACCTGCTACCGGACCGACCTGTTCGGCAGCATCGCCATCGTCACGGACGGAAACGCCTTCGACATCCGCACCGAGTTCTTTGACGAGGAATAGCAAAAGCCGCCCAAAAGGGGGCGGCTTTTTACGGGTTTTGCCCGGCGGGCTGCGCAGGCGCGGCTTTTGCGGCTTTTTCCACCCTTTCCTTCCAGACGCACCAGAAGGTGACGGTCAGCACCACCGTCGCACCGCCGATGAGGGCGAACACCCCCGGCGTCTCGCCGTCAAAGAGGAACACCCAGACCGGGTTGAGAATGGGCTCCACCACGCTGATCAGCGAGCAGGTCAGCGGCGGGCAGCGCCGGGACGCCAGGCCGTACAGCACATAGGGGATCCCGAGCTGCACGACGCCCAGCGCCAGAACGGAAAGCACTGCCGTTTGGGTGAAGGGCGTTTCGTTGAACAGCATCTGGGGCACGCCGACGGCCGCCGTGAACAGGTGGGCAAAGTAAATGCCGGACATGCGGGTTTCGTCGTCACAGTTCCCCGTCAGAAGGAACATCAAAGCCATGGTCAGCCCGGCAAGGGTGGCGACGATGTTGCCCAGAAGCTGCCCGGGGGAAAGCCTGTCCAGAAAGAACAGCGCGACGCCCAAAAGGGTGAGCGCCACCGCGAGCACGTCGCCAGATTTGAACCGCTGGCGCAGGAACAGGGCGGATATCCCCAGCAGAAACACGGGCGACGTGTACTGCAACGCGATGGCGTTGGCCGCGGTGGTCAGCTTGTTGGCGCTGATGAAGAGCAGAAAGGTGGCCCCGGTGACAAGGGCGATGGCGGCCGTCCTTTTCGTCAGCCGCAGCTTCATGCCGGACGCTTTGATGTACGCCAGCAGCACGAAGGACGCGACCAGGCTCCGGAATCCGGCGATCACGAAGGCGTTCCACGGAACGAGCTTGATGAAGATCCCCGCGATGCTCCACATCGCCGCGCACAGCGCCATCTGAAGCATCGCGGCGCCAGAGCAGCTTTGCTGCGCCGTTTTTTCGCCCGCCATCGTTACATCTCCCAGGTGGCGCCGTCATGGCACACGTCCAGCAGCACCACGTCCCACCGGTTGGGAAGGGTGCTGACGGCGCCCGTCATCCTCTCGCGGAACGCGTCGTAATCCTTGTTCAGAAAAGCGATCATCGTGGGCCCCGCGCCGGACAGGCAGCAGCCCAGCGCGCCGTTTTTCAGCGCTTCTTCGACGATGAAGTCGTATCCGGGAATCAGCTCCTTCCGGTAGGGCTGGTGCAGGCGGTCGTCCAGGGCGGTGCGCAACAGCTCCAGTCTTCCCTGCGCCATCGCCCCCACCGCCAGCGCCGCGCGGGAGATGTTGAAGATCGCGTCCTCCCGGGAAACCGCGTCGGGCAGCACCGCCCGCGCCTTTTTCGTGGGCAGGGGAAAGTCCGGGATGAAGACGCAGCACTTCAAACTGCGGGGCGGCTGGATGCGCACGTATTCCACCCTGCCGTTCGCGATGGCGCCCGCCGTCATGCCGCCCACAAAGGTGGGAAGCACGTTGTCCGGGTGGCCTTCGATGTCCGCTGCGATGGCGATCATGTCGTCCATGGAAAGCCTGCCGCCGCTGATGAGGTTCGCCGCGATGATGCCGCCCACGATGCAGGCCGAGCTTGAGCCCAGGCCCCGGGTCTGGGGGATGCGGTTGACCTGGCGGATGCGCAGCCCCGGCACGGGCGTGCCGGTCACCTCCAGCGCGCGTTTGATGGAGCGGTAAACGAGGTTGCGCTCGTCGCTGGCGATGGGAAGGCCCTGGGTCTCGCCCACGTCGATGAAAAGGCCTTGTTCGCAGACTTCGAACTCGATTTCATTATACAGGGCAAGGGCCATGCCGATGCAGTCAAACCCGGCCCCCATGTTGGCGGTGGAACAGGGAATTCTGATCGAGGGCATCTCAAACCTCCGCGTGTCCGAGTAATGCATTGATTATAGCACACATCAGCCCGCAGATGCATGGCATTTTGGCGAATTATCGCATTAAATTCTGCATTTCTATCTGCAAAAAAAGGCGCGCAGGAATGCTGCGCGCCTTTGGGTTTCGCCTTCGCCTTTGAAGGGGAGCGGGGAGATCAATCCTCTTCCTCGTCCTCGTCCTTTTTGGCCTTCTCGATGATCTTCTGGGCGATGTTGCCGGGCACCTCGTCGTAACGCTCGAAGTTGCTGGTGAAGGAGCCCCTGCCCTGGGTCATGGAGCGGAGGTCAGTGGCGTACTTGAACATTTCGGCGTAGGGCACTTCCGCCACCACTTCCTGCAGGCCGCCGCCCAGGGGGTTCATGCCCAGAATGCGGCCGCGGCGGCGGTTAAGGTCGCCGATGATGTCGCCCATGTAATCGTCCGGGACGACGATGCGGTAGGAGTAGATCGGCTCAAGCAGCGTGGGCTGGGCCTCGCTGCAGCCCTTCTTGTAGGCCAGCCTCGCCGCGGTGCGGAAGGCCATTTCGTTGGAGTCGACGGGGTGATAGGAACCGTCGTACAGGGTGCAGCGGACGTTGATCATCGGATAGCCCGCCAGCACGCCCCGCTTCATCGCCTCGCGCAATCCCTTTTCCACGGCGGGAATGAAGTTCTTGGGCACGACGCCGCCGACGATCTTGTCTACGAACTCGAACTCGGCGGAACCGTCGTAAATGGGCTCGAATTCGATCCACACGTCGCCAAACTGGCCGTGGCCGCCGGTCTGCTTCTTGTGACGGCCCTGGGCCTTCGCGGACTTCTTGATGGTTTCGCGGTAGGGCACCCTGGGATCGGTGAGTTCCGCCTCGACGTTGAACTTGTTCTTCAGCTTGGAGCAGATGACGTCCAGATGCACCTCGCCCATGCCGGAGAGCAGCATGTCGCCCGTTTCGGCGTTCTTTTCCACCTTGAAGGTGGTGTCTTCCTCGAGCAGCTTGTACAGGCCGCCGAAGACCTTGTCCTCCTCGCCGCGCTTCTTGGCGGAAACCGCCATGGAGATCGCCGGCGGGGCGAACTCGACGCGCGGGAACACGACGGGGCTGTTGGGGTCGCACAGCGTGTCGCCCGTGGCGGTGTACTGCAGCTTCGCGACGGCGCCAATGTCGCCCGCCTCGAGCACGTCGATGCCGGTGGTCTTCTTGCCCAGCATATACAGCACGCTGCCGATCTTTTCGGTCTTTTCGGAAACGCTGTTATAGAGCGGGGTATCCACGGTCATCCTGCCGGAATAGACCTTGAACAGGGAGATCTTGCCCACGAAGGCGTCCGTCAGGGTCTTGAAGACCTGCGCGGCAAAGGGCTCGTCCACCGAGCAGGTGCGCTTGACCTCGGAATTGTCCTTCGGGTTGGTGGCGGTTTTCGCGGGGGCCTCGTCCGGGGCGGGGAAGAAGCGCACGATGCTGTCCATCAGGCGGGCGACGCCCAGCTGGGGCACGGCCGCCGTGCAGAACACCGGGGTGAGGGAGCCGTTGAGGATGCCCGTGCGGATGCCGGCGGTGAGCTCTTCGAGGGTGAACTCCTCGCCTTCGAAGAACTTCTCCATCAGCTCCTCGGAGCTTTCGGCCGCGGTCTCCATCAGAATGGAGCGGTAATGGTCCACCTCGGTCTCGAGGCTGTCGGGGATGGGGACGACCTTGTCCTTCTTCGCGTCGAACTCAATGGCTTCCTGGGTGGCAATGTCCACATAGCCGACGAACTTTTCCCCCTTCATGATGGGGAGCTGGAGCGGGACCACCGAGGGGCCGAACTGCTCGCGCAGCGCGTCAAACACCTTTTCGAAGTTGGCGTTCTCGGTATCCATCCTGTTGACGACGAACGCCCGGGGGAGTTCCCTCTCCTTGCAAAGCTTGAAGGCTTTTTCGGCACCGACGGTGACCCCGGAAACAGCGCCCACGACGATGATGGCCGCGTCCGCAACGGAAAGCGCGCTCAGCACTTCGCCTTCGAAGTCGAAATAGCCGGGCGTGTCGATCACGTTGATCTTGTGGCCGTTCCACTCGACGGGCGCCAGCGCCGCGCCGATGGAAATGTGGCGCTTGATCTCCTCGGGATCGTAGTCCGTGGTGGCGGTGCCGTTATCCACGCTGCCCATGCGGCTGACGGCGCCGGAAACGAACAGCATGGCTTCGGTAAGGGTGGTCTTGCCCTCGCCGCCGTGGCCGAACATGCCCACATTCCTTATTTGCTTGGTTGAGTAGGTCTTCATATGCTGGATTCCCCCTGTTGATGATGCTGAATTGAATTGCTCTTTCATGACAGGACATGCGCCCATAAACACTCGCATGTCTACATTGCGCCTTTACTATAATAACAGTCAAAGGGAGTTCTGTAAACCAAAAAAACCGTTTAAAACGGGATGCGGCGCCCGCCGGAGGCCCTTTTTGGCGAAAAGCGGGGAAAACTGCCGCCAGTGCGCCGCGTTTCCATGCCGTGCCTTCCCTAACATTCTTTCCCAGTTCGCGGGGCGCCATAAGCAAAAGCCGGGCGGAAAACGCCCGGCTTGCTTGCTTCAATCAGGAGGAATGGCTAATCCGGCTTGCTGAGCACGTCCCTGTGCTCTTCCTCGCAGTCCTCGCGGTAGCGGATCATCATCTCCCGGAAAAGCTCCGCCGTGGTGGGCGGCGTGTAGGTGATGGCGTTGGCGCCCGCCTCGATGGTGCGCCGGATGGTATCGGGCGTGGAGCCGCCGGTAGCGATGATGGGAACGTTCGGGAACTTTTTGCGGATGGACTCCACGATGAAAGGCGTTCTGCCCGCGCCGGAGACGTTCAGGATGGACGCCCCGGCCTTCAGCCTGGCCGCGATGTCCGTATACTCGGAGACCACGGTGATGACGATGGGAATGTCCACCACCTTGGCGAGCTTTTCCAGCGTCTCGTTGGGAGTGGGCGCGTTGAGCACCACGCCGATGGCGCCCTGGAACTCCGCGTCCTGGGCGAGGTTGATCACCCGCCTGCCCTTGGTGGTGCCGCCGCCCACCCCGCAGAACACCGGCATTTCAGCCGCCATCATGATGGAGTGGGTGATGGCGGGCTGGGGCGTGAAGGGGTACACGGCGATCACCGCGTCCGCGTTGATGTTGCGGATGATGGCCACGTCCGTGGAGAAGACGAGGGATTTGATGAGCTTGCCGAAGATACTGATGCCGCTCACCTGCTCGATCTCCGGCGGCACCATGATCATGTGCTTCCTCAGCTGCCCGGTGAAGACGGGGACGTTCTGCTTCATTCGCATTCCTCCTGTGCTTCTGGAATCAACCGCATCTGCTGTATCCGCAGCTCCTGCACACGACGCACCCGCCTTCGTGCTCCATGCGGGCGCCGCATTCAGGGCATTCGCCGTTTCGCATCGCCTCGCCGTTCGGCCCGTCCTCCAGGCTGCACGCGGGTCCTTCCGGCGGGTCGATCAGGGCCAGCAGCGACCCGTTCGGTTCCTCCCTGTCTTTGGTTTTCCCCTTGCTGTGGTTGTTGTAGGAACCGAAGTTGTGCTCCTTGGCGACTTTTTCGATGACCTTGCCGATGGCGTCCGGGCAGGACAGCACCGTCAGTCCCTTTTCGCGCATCTGGCGCAATGTGGAATGGCAGCGGATGCCCTTCAGCTGCTCGACGATCTCGCCCACGTCCATCCCCGAGCGCAGGGCGATGGAGATCAGTCTGCTCGCCGCCTCGGACTGGGACGGGCAGCCGCCGGCGCGGCCGAGGTTGGCGAACACCTCGCAGATGCCCTCGTCGTCGTAGTTAACGGTGACGTACAGATTGCCGCAGCCGATGCGCACCTTCTCGGTGATCCCCCGGGTGACGGTGGGCCTGGGGCGGGGCGCGATGCGCTGGGGGGCTTTGGGCTCCTCCTTGCGGTTGACCGCGCCGATGTTCAGCACCTGGGCCTCGCGGCTGCCGTCCCGGTAAATGGTGACGCCCTTGCAGCCCGACTCGTACGCCAGCATGAAGGCCTGGCGGACGTCCTCCTGCGTGGCGCTGTGGACGAAGTTGACGGTCTTGGACACCGCATTGTCCGTGTAGCGCTGGAAGGCGGCCTGCATGTCGATATGGGCGGCGGGGCTGATGTCGTGGGCGGTGACGAACACCCGCCGGATGTGCTTGGGGATTTCGGCGATGTGCTTCAGGCTGCCCTCGCGGGCGATTCTTCGCATCAGCTCGGGGGAGTAAAAGCCCTGTTCCCTCGCCACCTGCTCAAACACGGGGTTGACCTCGGGCAGCTCATCATCGTCCATGACGTTGCGCACAAAGCTGATGGCAAACAAAGGCTCAATGCCGCTGGACGCGCCGCAGATGATGGAGATGGTGCCCGTGGGGGCGATGGTGGTGGTGGTGGCGTTGCGCATGGGCTCGCCCCGCTGCCCCCACACGCTGCCCTCCCACGCCGGGAACACGCCGCGCTCCTTGGCGAGCTGGCGGGACATCCTCCGGGAGCGCGCCTGGATGAAGCTCATGATTTTTTCCGCCGTCCTGACGCCCTCCGGCGAGTCATAAGGGATGCCAAGCTTGAACAGCAAGTCCGCGAATCCCATGACGCCCAGGCCGATCTTGCGCGTCAGCAGGGTCTTTTCCTCGATTTCCGGCAGGGGGTACTTGTTGACCTCGATGACGTCGTCCAAAAACCGGACGGCGAGGTCGACGATCCTGCCCAGCTCGTCGTAGTCCACCTCTGCGCGGCCGTCCTTCTGCTTCACCACCGCGTTGAGGTTGATGGAGCCGAGATTGCAGGACTCGTAGGGCAAAAGCGGCTGTTCTCCGCAGGGGTTGGTGGATTCGATCTCCCCGAGGTGGGGGACGGGATTGTCCCGGTTGATGCGGTCCAGGAAGATGATGCCCGGCTCGCCGTTGCGCCAGGCGGAATCCACCAGCTTGTCAAACACTTCCGCCGCGTTCAGCCTGCCCACGGGCTCTTTTGTGCGGGGCTCGATGAGGTCGTACTCCCCGCCGGCCTTGACGGCCTGCATGAAGGACTCCGTCAGCCCCACGCTGATGTTGAAGTTGGTGAAGTCCGCATTGTCCCGCTTGCAGTCGATGAACTTCAAAATGTCCGGATGGTCCACCCGCAAAATGCCCATGTTCGCGCCCCGGCGGGTTCCGCCCTGTTTGACGGCTTCGGTGGCGGCGTTGAACACCCGCATGAAGCTGACGGGGCCGCTGGCCACGCCGCCGGTGGAGCGCACCGCCGAGCCTTCCGGCCTAAGGCGCGAGAAGGAAAAGCCCGTGCCGCCGCCGGACTTGTGGATGAGCGCGGCGTTCTTGACGGCGTCGAAAATCTCTTCCATGGAGTCCCCCACCGGCAGCACAAAGCAGGCGGAAAGCTGGCCCAGGGGCTTTCCGGCGTTCATCAGCGTCGGGGAGTTGGGCATGAACTTGAGCTCGTCCATCAGGGAGAAGAAGGCTTCCTCCCACATCTGCACGTCGGCGTTGGGGTCGAACTTCGCCTCCGCGGAAGCGATGCTCTTCGCCACGCGGCGGAACATGCCCTCCGCATCCTCGATGATGCTGCCGTGCTCGTCCTTGGATAGATAGCGACGCTCGAGTACCTTTCTTGCATTGGGCGACAGGTTGGCCATCAGGAACATTCCTTTCAAAAAGCATATTTCATAACGGAATAATACATCTTGTGCGCCGCCTTAAAAAGCGGCGCAATATATAGTGTCCTGATTATTTTACCATCCCGATGCCAGTACGGCAAGCGAACAGATAGATGATTCTGAAAGAATACAGGGCGCACAAAATACGCCCGCCTGCCATCAAAAAAGCGCCCGAAGGCGCGTTCGTGCGGCGGGGGGCGAGGCAGCGGTCACCGGACTTCGTACACCGACATGGGCTCGTCGATGGCGGGGTCGTAGAAGGCAAAGCCGTTCTTTTTGAACTTCTTCACGCGGTACAGCGCGGTGTCCGCCATACGGTACAGGCTCTGGAAGCACTTGCAGTCCTCGGAACACCAGGCGACGCCCACGCTGACGCTGAGCTTCCACTCGCCGTTTTCCCCGAACCCGATGGAGTTCAGCTCAAAGAACAGCCTGGTCAGAATGTCCAGCAGGCTCTGGCTCCCCTCGGCGCAGCTGTAGAACATCATGAACTCGTCTCCCCCGGTGCGGCCCACCACGTCGCCCTCGGCGCAAAAGTACTTCTTGAGCAGTTCTGCGAGCTTGCGGATGGCCTCGTCTCCCTCGGCGTGGCCCAGATTGTCGTTGATTTCCTTGAGATTGTCCATATCCGCCACAAGGAGCGCGCAGCCGCTGTTGCAGTGCTGCAGGTTTTTGCGGACGCTCGCCTCGGTGGCGGCCCGGTTGAGCAGCCCCGTCATCTCGTCGATCTGGGACTTTTTCTGCAGCAGCTCCTCTTTTCTCTTGCGGGAGTCGATGTTGGCGAGCCTGCCGACGATGCGCTTCCTGCGCCCGTCCGAACCCATCAGGCTGATGATGTGCATGGAAAACCACACCGGCGCGCCGTCCTTGTCCAGCAGGCGGATCTCGCCTTCGGCGTTCTCGCCGTTTTTCAGGCTTTCCAGCATTTCAAAGTAGCGCGCCCGGTCCTCGGGATAGACGATCTCGGCGCTGACGAACCGGTCAAAGGACATGCGGCCGCCGAAATACCCGCTGTCCCGCTCGCCGAAATAGCAGGACCTGGTCACCGGGTCCAGCTCGAACACAATGTCCTGCGAGGCCTTGAGGATGGCGTTGTACCGCGATTCGTTCCACTCCAGCTGGGCCTTGCTGATGATGCTGATCATCCGCGAGCGGATGTTGTAATACGCAATGCCGATGCCGATGCAGCACATGACGGTGGCGTTGACGCAGTCCATCACCGCGATGCTGGCGCTTTTCTGCAAAGAGGTGTTGACGCAGAACAGAAGCGTCAGCCCCATGCTCAGCAGCGCCACGCGGCCGGGCCTGTCCAGAATCTGGGCGGGCAGCGCGGCGATCACGCCGATGAAGGCGGCAGAGCACGCGTCGGGCTTGTTCCAGGTGCCCAGCACGATGGTCACCACCGCCGTTGAAATGACGCCGAGGTACATCACCGGCAGCGCGCAGTCCACGTGGTGCGGACCGTAAAATACGATGAAGGCCAGAAGGGTCAGCAGAAAGACCGCCGCCAGCACGTAGATGCCCAGGTTGTCGCCAATATCCAGAAAAGCCAGGGATGCGGCAGCCAGAAGGAAGAACAGGCAGGACGCAAAAGCCGCCAGAAGCTTTGCGGTCTTGAGATTGGTCCGGTCGATGGCTGGCCGGTTTTCGGCGTAGGCGCGGGCTGGGAACCCGCCGTTATACAGGTATTCCAGTCGATCAATCAAACGCATGGACGCTGCCTTTCCATATGTCATCAACAGATTGCCGCCGATTCCTCACAAAAGTCACAAATGTTACGGTAGTAATAAATAGAAAATAATGTTTAAACTAACTTATACCACAACGCTTCCATTCTGTCTACAAACATCCGTTTTTTCCCTGGCGTATGACCCATAAACCGGACAGCGAAGCCGGGTTTTCGTCCTTTCTGTCGAAGCGGAAGGCATTTGAGCCGGACAGGGCGCATTTCGTTCCCGCTGATATGACCGGAAAAACGAAAACCGGCGGGCCTTTCCGCGGCCGGCCGGCTCTGTCCGTACACGTTCAGTCGAATGACCTGGTGAAGATGGTGTCCCTGTCCAGCAGGGACTCGACAGTCTCAAAGCCCAGGATGCGCAGCAGTTCCAGCACGTGGGGATTGTCCGCCGGGGTGGTGTACTTCGCCGCAGCGCCGTAGTCGTTCACCGCCGCGCGCGCAACCTCCCGGTCCACCAGCGCCTTGGGTCCCCCCACGCAGCCGCCGACGCAGCCCATCCCCTCGATGAAGTTGGCGTTTGCCCTGCCTTCCGCCACCTCCTTCAGCAGCGCCTTGCAGCCGGGGACGCCGTCCGCCTGCCTGGCGCGCAGGGTGATGGGCCTGTTGGGGCGCAGGCGGTCCAGCGTGAACTGCGCCGCTTCGCTCACCCCTGCGGTGCGGGCGTAGATCCTGCCGGCTGTTGAGGAATGGTCGCTCTGGTCCTCCTCGAAGTCCGCCGGGTTGATACCCATCAGGTCGAACAGCTCCGCCACCTCCTCAAAGGTGAGGACCACGTCGACGGCGTCGGCGATGTCCGGCTCCCTGGCCTCCGCCTTTTTGGCGAGGCAGGGCCCGATGAACACCGTCCTCGCCTCCGGATGAATGCGCTTGACCGCCCTGCCGCAGGCCACCATGGGGGACACGGAGGGCGGCACGTGGGGGATCATGGACTTGTAGGACTTTTTGATGAGCGCCACCCAGAGGGGGCAGCAGCAGCTGGTCAGCATGAAATCCTCATCGCTCTGGATCGCCCGGTCGAACTCCAGCGCCTCCTTGAGCGTCAGGATGTCCGCGAAGAGCGCCACCTCCAGCATGCCGTAAAACCCCATGTACTTGAAGGCGCTCCGCAGTTTGCCGGAGGTGACCTCCCTGCTGAACTGGCCGGAAAAGGCGGGCGCAATGAGGGCGTAGACCGGCGTCTTCCTGTCCTTCAGCAGGCGGAGCACGGCCAAGGCGTCTTTCCTGCCGGCGAGCTTTTCCTCCGGACAGGCCTCAAGGCACGCGCCGCAGCCCGTGCAGTTCGCAGTGACGACGATGTTGCCCTCCTCGTCCCGCCGAATGGCCTCAAACAGGCAGGCTGCTTCGCAGGCGCCCTGACCGTCTGGGCAGGCGCAGTCGCCCAATCGGATGACGGCGGGCTGCGCCTCGGGGTTTACAAGCTTTTTCACCAGGCTGGCGTCGCGGGCGTTCGCGCTTTCCAGTTCCCTTTGCCTGGTTTCCAGTTCTCCTTGCATCGCGGCTTTGCTCAGCTCACGGCTCAGATCGTCGTATCGGCTCATGTTTCACCCTCCGCACACCTGTATGCACAAAGCCATTGTTCGCAAAACCGGAAGCTTTATGCGCCATGGCGCCCCAAAAATCAGAGGCAGGCGCCTGGGACCGCCCGGACTTGCTGTCCAGGCTGCCTTTGGGCACCTGCCTGTTGCTATATCGGTTGAATCGTGGTGCTAGCGTTTCTCCTGCGTGTCCGGATTGGAAAGATCGCCCTCCGCGTCGAGGGAGAGCACCAGCGCCATCGTTGTGATGAACTCCTCCACCGTCGGTTTTCCGTTCGGGAAAAGAACCCTCTGGTTCCGGATGACCTGCTCGTCGTCGCTGCTCCAGGAAGCGTCGATGGTGTCCTGCATTTCCTTCCTCAGTTCCTGCGGCAAAACCCCGTACTCCTCGGCGATGCCCTCATAAATATCGCTGTGTAACCCCGATTCCTTCTCTGTTCTCCTGACCATAGCAACCCCCTTTTCTTATGTATTTGATATCCACGCATCTCATTGTAACTGTTTCTTCAGTATTCGTCCAGAAAAATTACCAGAAACTTATGAATTGTGACCGCAAACCAAAAGGAAAGCCGCCCTGTTGACAGGGCGGCTGGTTCCTTTGGGACTAGCCTTTGTATGCGGGGATCATGCCGATCTTGCGCATGGTGTCCAGAGAATCGATGATCTGGGGCGCGGCGCGGCTGCCGATCAGCTCGGCGCCCGCCAGCAGGAACGCGTAGGC
>Ga0134091_1001566_pt1 | contig 17588 bp, 20 predicted proteins | sample 2_5taG_FD_94451 | JGI IMG/M metagenome (GOLD analysis project Ga0134091, IMG submission 94451) | Switchgrass degrading microbial communities from high solid loading bioreactors in New Hampshire, USA - 2_5_20_6_A2 metaG | ecosystem: Engineered > Bioreactor > Semi-continuous > Anaerobic >...
AATATCATATTTGTTGTTTTCTAACTCGCTTAAAGTGCTTTTGCTTACGCCAATTTTCCTAGCTAATTCGGTTTGTTTTATTCCTTTTTTCATTCTTATCTTTTTAATCTTTAGTTTATAGATTATTTTTCCACCTAAGTTAATTATAAATGCTAAAGTTGGAAAATTAAACAGGTAAGTTATGTCACTTTACTTAAAGTGCAATAACCTTATGTTTCTTGAAGGGGGATTGTGTATTACATATAATTAATGTAATAAATACATATATTTAGAATGTGGGGTAGGGAAATGCTAGTTAATAGAATTAGAATAAGTAATTCAATTGATAAAGAGTTGTTTAAAAAATTAAAAAAATTGTCAGAAGATACAGGAGTGCCAATGAGTAAGTTGTTAGATGAAGCAATTCGTGATTTGCTGAAAAAGAGAGGATAATGTCACATATACTCAAATAATGTTTTTATGTGTGAGAACAGTGTCGATAAATAGGGAAAAGTTCGGGGCACTCGAACTCTTTTAATGTTAAAATATACATAAAAGGGGGAGGGTGTTATGAAAATGAATTACAAAGGAATAAGAATTATAATAAGATTAGTAGATTATGAAAATTTTAAGCATGCAGATTTTAAGTATGGAAACAATATAATAATTTATTTTCATAAAAGTCTTAGCTACAAAAACAGGTCGGATCTATTACATAAAATATTGAAAAAAGCTAGAGGATAATACTCTAGCTTAATATATGTACTTTTAGATGGGCTGGTGTGGCAGCAGCAATAACTGCTAAAAAAGCTGGAGCAGATGTACATTTGTTTGAAAAAACTGATTTATTATTAGGTCTGGGTAATGTTGGTGGAATTATGAGGAATAATGGCAGATGGACAGCTGCAGAAGAACTTATAGAATTAGGTGCTGGAGATTTAATTGAAATTACAGATAGAACTTCAAGGCATAAAAATATAGAGTTCCCAGGGCATAAACACGCAAGCCTATACGATGTAAATATCATTGAAGGTGAAGTTCATAAGTATTTAGAAGATATGGGAATAAATATATATATGGAAAGCAGAGTAGTAGATATAGAATTGGAAAAATCAAAAATTAAAGGAATATATTTAAGTGATGGAACTTATATTGAGGGTGATGTTTTTATAGAAACTACAGGTACAACAGGATCGATGGGAAATTGTTTAAGATATGGAAATGGATGTTCAATGTGCATATTAAGGTGTCCAGCTTTTGGTCCAAGGCTCAGTATAAGTGAAAGATGTGGCGTAAGAGATATACAAGGAGAAAGAGGAGAAGATGAATTAGGTGCTTTTTCAGGTTCTTGTAAGTTAGCCAAAGAAAGTTTATCAGAAGAAATAAGAGAAAAACTTGATAAAGAAGGAGTAGTAGTATTAAAGGTTCCTGAAGAAGATATTAATTACGATAAGTTACAACAAAAGGTTTGCCAACAATATGCTTTAAAGGAATTTGCCGAAAATATAGTTCTTTTAGATACTGGACATGCTAAATTAATGACTAGCTATTATCCTCTTAATAAGTTAAGGAAGATAAAGGGATTAGAAAAGGCAAAATATGTTGATCCTTATGCAGGAAGCAAAGGAAATTCAATTAGATATTTATCTGTTGCTCAAAGAACAAATGATATGAAGGTTAAAGGAGTGGACAATTTATTCTGTGCTGGTGAAAAAAGTGGCCTATTTGTAGGACATACTGAGGCAATTTGTACTGGCAGTCTTGCTGGACATAATGCTGTTAGATTAATGATGGGAATACCATTATTAATATTACCAGCTTCAATTGCTATAGGAGATTTAATTGCATATACAAATGAAATGGAAAGTACCCGTGAAGGTAGAAAAGATCGATATACTTTTGCAGGATCAAAGTACTTTGCAAGAATGAAGGAAGAAGGTCTTTACACTTTAGATAAGGAAGAAATAAAAAATAAAATAGCTAAGTTAAATTTAACAAATGTTTTCGCTCAAAAATTAGTATATTAGTATAATTGTTTAATTTCTATAAAACTTAAATTAATAAGGATTATTACATAAAGTTAAATGTAATAATCCTTATTAGTTTAAGTAAAAATACACAGAGTAGTATAAAAATTTATATTTTAGTCATTTATAAATATATAGGGATATTAATTTTTGAAAAAATTATATTATAATAAAGGAGAATGAAAATGGATATACAGAAAGAAAAAATTGAAGAGATTTATGATAATACTGGGAGAAAAGTAGTAAAGTATAAGCAAAAGATAATTAATAATACATTAAATGAAGAAAAAGAAATTGAATCAAAGGACTTAAATGGATTAATTAGCGAGGTAAGAAAACAAGTAAGTGAGTGGAATAAGATGAGTTAGGAGGACAAATGTTTATAGAAGTAATAGAAAAGGAAACTTTCAATAAAAAAATAAAAATCAGATTTAATAATATAATAGAAGCTTTTGATAAGTTTAATTATTTTAATATTGGTCCTAAGGAAGAGGAAGATTTTAAAGAGCAAGAAAAGATATTTATTGAATTAATTAAAGAATTTTTTAAAATTAATTCATCTACGGTTATAATAGATTTCTATAAAAATAAATTAAATAAAGAAGCAATAGATATTATAAAGAATAATTTAAGCAAGAAAGACTTTGATATTATAAGTCAAATATTAAAGACTGGATCTTCAGAGGATATATATTTTCAAATAAAAAATATAGATTATCTAGATCCTTTAGTTAAATTATGTACAAGGGAGCTTTTCTTTATAAGCTTTTATTTTAAAAAAGGAACCCTTTGGGGGAATTACAATATGACCTTTCCATTTTTTTATGAAGATAAGGAAGAAATAAATGAATATGAAAAGGCTATAAAGAAGGTAGAATGCAGAATTAACAATTGATAAAAATATAGTTTTACTTTTGAAAACTTTAAAGTTTAAAAATCCCTTTAGGGATTTTTTTATTAATTCCACATTCTACATTATAAATCTTATATTACTTAGTAAGCATTTCTATCATGACATCTAATGTAGATTTTGTTTTACGCAGATTATCTACATAATCTGCAATATGATTTTTGTAGTATTCAACTCCTGCATCTGTTATAGAATATATTTTTTTGCTTCTCTTATTTAAGAATTCATCTCCAGTCCAAGAACTTTTCACATAACCCTTTTCTTCTAAAGAATAGAGAGTTTCGTAAATAGTGCTTGAGGAAACAGGAAAGGGTAAGGCAGAGTCTGAAAATCTATTTTTAAATTCCTCTAAAACTTTATTTCCAAAAATAGCTTTACCTTTAGCTAATTCTTTTAATATATAAAAGCTATAAAGCATTTTAGTATTAACAACATTTCTTGGGGCTATTAGACGATTTCTTTTTTCCATATAAAAACCTCCTTTTTATTTATCATACCATATAAAACATCAAAATACACTTAAATAATATCCTCTTAAAAGATAGAGTTTACATAAAAAAATAGAACAAAAAAATTTTCTTTGTATATAATGTATTATACGAAAGAGTAGGAGTTGATGAACATGTCTAGAAGATGTTGTTGTGATAGATGCTGCGGTAGAGGATACTATAACAGCTGTTGTAACTGGGGCTGTGATTGTTGTTCACCATTATTATGGTTGATATTACTAGGATGTTGTTGGTAATAATTTAAAGAAGGATGCATTTTGCATCCTTTTTTATAATTTTTAATTTTGTGGTATTATTTTTATGAGGTGAAATTATGTTTGAAAATAGATGTTTTTGTGAAAAATGCAATAAAATTCAGCCTATTTACATTAATAAGTCTAGTGAAACCGTAGAATTAAATTTAGGAAAAATGAAATATGAAAAAGAAATAGGTTTTTGTTGTGTTTGTGGGGAAGAAGTATATTCTATTGATTTAGCAGAAAAAAATAAAAGAACTTTTAATAGAAAATTGAAGGAGTTTGAAGAAAGTTTTAATATTACAAGATTAATAGAAGTAGCTGCTGATGGTGAACTAGAGATAACTACAGAGAAAGAAGATTTATTTGATAAAATTAAAGATATTTTATCTAGAAAAAATGAAAAGTAATCATATATCCAAAAGAATAATATAATAATCTATAATGCTATTATTTCTTTTGGAGGATAAAATGTTAGATTTATTAATTTATTTAGACGAGAATTTAATAAAAAATTTAAATTCATTAGCTTTAAATGGATATATTGATATAAGAACTTTTAAGAAGGTTAGAGATAGATCGGTAGGGGGAATTGTTAGTTCAGCTGATAAAGATGGAAAGAGTTGGGATAGTAAAGAAGGAAAAGATAAAATTGAAGGTTATAAGACAAAACATAAGAATTATGCCAATAGTTCTTATTGTGGTAATGAAAGAAGTCTTGAATTTGAAGGTAAGAATTTTGATAGAAATGAACAGGAAATAAAAAAGATAAATACTTCTTTTACTTTTCATAGCGATTTGTTAAATTTTTTAAAAAGAAATAATAGTATAAAGAATATAGTGGAAACTAACAATTTAAGAGATATTTCAATAGGTGACTATATAGAAATAAAGGGGAATGTCCAAGAGACTTCGATTTTTAATTATATTGATACATTACTAAAAGTTTTTAATTGCTATGGCTATGATTTTTTAAATAGTTTAATTAATGATAATAAAGAATATAAATTAAACTATACTATAATTGCTAACTTGCTAACTGAATTAAAAAATTCAATTACTGTAAGTGAAACAAGAGATTTAATAATTAAAAGTGGTAATACATTTTTAGTTCTTCCTGTAAATGAAAATTATTTTTTAGATAGTCATTTTAATATGTTTGATATAGTTCATTGCAGCTGTAAAGTTTTTGGGAAGGTAATGATGGTGAAAGAAGATAAGGCTAAATGTATAAGCTTGTTAAGGAAATCCTCACAAGAAAGTTACTATGAAGAACTATTAAATTCTATAGACCCGTATTTAAGGTTATTAGAAAGAAACAACATAATACTTCCTAAGAAAGTGGATTGTAACATAAAAGGGAAAATGATAATGATATTACCTATAAGCATATGCATATAAATTGTATATGCTTTTTGTTTTTATGTAATAATATATCTAGCAAGATAAGATAAAGTGGTATATAATATAAATTTGGAATTATACATAGAAAAGTAGGAAAGGGAAGAAAAATGAAGATAGGATTCGACCATAAAAAATACTTAGAAGAACAATCTAAATACATATTAGAAAGAGTAAATAATTATGATAAATTGTATTTGGAATTTGGTGGGAAATTAATGTATGATTTACATGCAAAAAGAGTACTACCAGGTTTTGATGAAAATGCAAAAATAAAACTTCTTCATAAGCTAAGAGAAAAAGTTGAAGTAATTATATGTGTATATGCTGGAGATATAGAAAGAAATAAAATTAGGGGGGATTTTGGTACAACTTATGATTTAGAGGTATTTAGGTTAATTGATGATTTAAGATCATATGACTTAGATGTAAACAGTGTTGTAATAACAAGATATGAAGAACAGCCTTCTGCAAAAGTATTTATTAATAAATTAGAACGTAGGGGCATTAAGGTTTATAAGCATAAGGCAACAAAAGGATATCCAACTGATGTAGATACAATAGTAAGTGATGAAGGATATGGAGAAAATCCATATATAGAAAGCACTAAGCCAATAGTAGTAGTAACAGGACCAGGACCAGGAAGCGGAAAGCTAGGAACTTGCTTAAGTCAGCTTTATCATGAATTCAAAAGAGGTAAAAAAGCAGGCTATTCAAAATTTGAAACTTTCCCAGTTTGGAACGTTCCTCTTAAACATCCATTAAATATTGCCTATGAAGCAGCAACAGTTGATTTAAAGGATGTTAATATGATCGACTCTTTCCACTTTGATGCCTATAATAAAGTTGCTGTTAATTACAATAGAGATATAGAAAGTTTTCCTCTATTGAAAAGAATAATAGAAAAAATTACTGGTAAAGAATCAATTTATAAATCCCCTACAGACATGGGTGTTAATAGGGTAGGTTTTGGCATAATAGATGATGAAGTAGTTAAGGAAGCATCAAAACAAGAGATAATTAGAAGATATTTTAAAACTATTTGTGAGTATAAAAAGGGATATGTAAATAAAGATACAGCTGATAGAGCAAAATTGATTATGGAAGAATTAAATTTAAAAGAAACTGATAGAAAAGTTGTATTACCTGCTAGGGAATATGCTCAAAAGAAGAAACAGCTATTAAATAAGAATGATGCCTATCCAGTTGTCGCTTTAGAGCTTGAAGACGGAAAAATTGTAACAGGTAGAAAATCAGAAATAATGGATGCTTCAGCTGCTGTAATATTAAATGCAATAAAATATTTAGCTAACATTGCAGACAATATTCATTTACTATCACCAGTAATATTAGAGCCAATAATAAATTTAAAGTCTAAAACTTTAGGTATAAAGCAAGCTTCATTAAATTGTGAAGAAATACTAATTGCCTTGAGTATATGTGCAGCAACAAATCCAACAACTCAAGTAGCTTTAGAAAAACTAACTTCTTTAAAGGATTGCCAAGCTCACTCAACTACATTAATTTCATCTAATGATGAACAAACCTTTAGAAGATTGGGAATAGATGTTACTTGTGAGCCAGAATTTGAAAGCGAAAAATTATATTATATATAATGTACATAGAAAAATATAGAGAAAATAGGTTAGACTATTTTCTCTATATTTTTTATTAAAAATAATGACAAAATTTAAAATATGATATATATTATTAAATAATATTCTAAAACTATAAATGTAAGTTTTTTCAAAAACATAACAAATTAAGTAACAAACAAAAAATGAAAAGGAGGTTATATTATGAAAAAAGTAGCAGCATTTTTTGATATAGACGGAACAATATATAGAGAAGGATTAATAACAGAAGTATTTAAAAAAATAATAAAATATGAACTAGTAAGTGAAGAAAGATGGTACAAAGATGTAAGACCTTCTTATATTAAATGGGATAAAAGACAGGGAGATTATGATGACTATCTATCAAAAATGGTAGATGTATATATTGAAGCAATAAAGGGTGTAAATAAATCTTATGTAGAATATATTGCAAAAAGAGTAATTGAACAAAATGGAGATAGGGTATATACTTTTACAAGAGACAGGCTTAAATGGCATAAGGAACAAGGGCATTTAGTAATAGCTATTTCAGGATCTCCTATAGAATTAGTTAAGGAAATGTCACAAAAATATAATATGGATGATCACAGAGGGACTATTTATCAGTTAGATGCTAATAACAATTATAGTGGTGAAGTTATACCAATGTGGGATCATGAAAGCAAGCTTAAAGCAATCAGAGAGCTGGCAGAAAAATATAATATAGATTTAGATAATAGTTATGCCTATGGGGATACGTCTGGAGATTTTACAATGTTTAAATCAGTAGGGAATCCTTATGCTATTAATCCTACAAGAGAATTAATAGGAAAGGTTATGGAAGATAAATATGTAAAGGAAAAAATAAATGTAATAGTTGAGAGAAAGGATGTAGTATATAGTATAGATTTAGATACAGTAAAAATACTATAAAAATTATAAACTAAGGAAGATAAATATTTTATTATAGAAGGGGATTAAAATGCTTGAAATTAATAATAAACCTTTAGAAGAAAAATTAAAGCAATTAAAAAAAGCTATTGAAATTGTAGGAGGAAAAAGCTTTCTAGATAATTTAAAAAGCGATAATAAATTAGCTGAATTTTTAATAGAAAAATCCTTAACAAATGAAATAGTGGAGATTGAAATAGAGAATAGAAAATACTCAGTTCATAGTTTGTGCAAAAAAAAGCTGGACTATGAAAAGGCTTATATAAAAAATAAAAAGAAAAATATAGAAAAAATTGTTTATAAAATAAAAAAATACAATACTTATTTAGATTCCCTAATAAGAAAATATAAAAAAGATCAAAGTTTTAAAAATTTACTAAAAATTAAAGCAGAGATAGAAATAAGATACAAAAGTGATATTGATAATTTTATTTTGTGCGAAATTAAAAATTTAAATGAAGATAATAAAGAGTATTATGGTGAATTTTTAAATTCTAAAAAGGAAGACTTTATAAATCTTATTTTACATTCATTAATTTAAAATTTAAAAAATGCATTGTAATTTTTTATAATTTACAATGCATTTTAATAATTTGATAAAATTAAAATATTTGATTTATATTGTATCCCATGCTAAAGAACTTATCTTTAATTAACTGAATATGTTCCTCTCCATTAGTTTCAACTGTTGCTTCTAATAGTACGTTTTTCAATCTGTTATTTGCCTTAAACTGATTATGCTCTAATTGAACAATATTAGCATTTAATTCGTATAAGCTTTTAGATATCTTATATAATTGTCCCGGACAATTAGGAAGTTCTAAAGAAAAACAAAATAATCTTTTCCTTTCTACTAAACCATCTTTTAATAAGGATGATATAGTTAACATATCAATATTACCACCACTGACAACGGTGACTATGTTTTTATTACTAATACCTAATTTTTTTAAAGCAGCTAAGCTTGTTGCAGCAGAAGCTTCCACAACCAGTTTTTGCTTTTCGCATAGGTCTAAAAAGGCCTTTGAAATTTCCTGATCAGAAACAGTTATAATTTCATCAACATATTTTTTTATAAAATTAAAAGTCTTGCTTCCTGGAGATTTAACAGCTATCCCATCTGCAATTGTATTTACTGTATCTAAAGAAATCAGTTTTTTATTTTTAAAGCTCAATTCCATTGCATTTGCTCCTTCAGCTTGTACACCTACGATTTTAACTGATGGTTTAAGTTCCTTTGCTGCAAGGGCTATACCGCTTATTAAGCCACCGCCTCCAATGGGACATATTATCATATCAACATTTTCAAGCTGTTCAAAGATTTCTAAAGCAATAGTACCTTGTCCAAATATAACATTTAAGTCATTAAAGGGATGTATAAAAACTGACCCCGTTTCTTTTTCAATTTCTTTTGCTTTCAAATAAGCATCATCATAACATTCTCCGTGAAGAACAATATTCCCGCCATAATTTTTAGTAGATTGAACTTTTAAAAAAGGCGTAGTTTTAGGCATAACAATAGTTGATTTTACTCCTAGCATAGTTGAAGCATAGGCAACTCCCTGAGCATGGTTACCAGCAGAAGAGCAAACCACACCAAGTTTCTGTTCTTCCTTTGAAAGGGATTTTATTTTATTAAGAGCACCTCTTATTTTATATGCTCCTGTTATTTGTAAATTTTCACATTTAATATAAATATTATTATTTTCCTTAGAAAAAAAGGGACTATATATTAATGGTGTCTTTAATATGATGTCTTTAATATTCTCTCTTGCCTTTTTAATATCCTCTAAATGCATACCCTTATACCTCTATACAAAAATTTTTCTTAAAATTTGATTTACATAAATATTATAACATCATAGTAAAAATATAGATATTGAAAATTTTTAAATGTATATTTTATTTTAAAGAATAAAAAATATTAATATAGTTTGAAAGGAGGTTTAATGATGAATTGTGATAATTTTCCAAGATCTTTTCCTCCCCAAAAGCAAGATGTGCAGCCAGGTATAGAGGAAAAGATGAATCCAAAACCCATTTATAAGGATGATTCAATAATTGGAGCTAATAAGCTTAAGGGAAAGGTAGCGGTTATTACTGGAGGCGACAGCGGAATAGGAAGGGCTGTATCAATTGCTTTTGCAAGGGAAGGAGCAAAAGTTGCTATCATTTATTTAAATGAGCATGAAGATGCCAATAAGACAAAAGCAGAAATTGAAAATATGAATGGTGAATGTTTAATGATTCCTGGAGATATTGGGGATCCTGTTTTTTGTGCTTCTGCTATAACTCAAGTTATAAATAAATTTAAAACCATAAATATTTTAGTAAATAATGCGGCTGAACAGCATGTTTCTAATTCCTTGGAGGAAATAACTAATGAGCAGTTTGAGAGAACCTTTAAAACTAATGTGTATGGTCCTTTTTATTTGACTAGGGAAGCACTAAAGTATTTAAAGAAGGGAGATTGCATAATTAATACAACTTCAATAACTGCTTATAAAGGAAATAAGAAATTAATAGATTATTCAATGACAAAGGGGGCATTAACCACTTTTACAAGATCCTTGGCTTTAAATTTAGCAGGAAGAGGAATTAGAGTCAATGCAGTAGCGCCAGGACCAGTTTGGACCCCATTAATTCCTTCTTCAGATAATCCTGAAGCAGTATCTCAATTTGGAGTACAAAATCCAAGCGGAAGGGCTGGTCAGCCTGTGGAATTAGCAGAAAGTTATGTATTTTTAGCAAGTGATGTAGCATCTTATATTAATGGAGAAACAATTCACGTTAATGGTGGAGAAATTACTAATTCATAATATAAATAACTTTATAAAAAGTAACAGCTTAGGATTTTTTCTGGCTGTTACTTTTTATTATATTTTAGTTTAAATGTTTATTGCGCAAAATAAAATACTAGGTTAGTATTATTATTGTTAAAATTAATACGGAGTGATTTTTATGGAAGAAAGACTACAAAAATATATGGCTAGTTGTGGAGTAGCCTCTAGAAGAAAATGTGAGGAATTTATCCTTTCTGGGGAAGTTAAAGTAAATGGTAAAGTTGTAAAAGAATTAGGTGTAAAGGTTAATCCGGAAAAGGATAAAGTATATTTTAGAGGAAAAGAAATAAAAAAAGAAACTCAAAAGTTATATATAATGTTAAATAAACCTGAGGGGTATATAACTTCTGTTAAGGATGAAAAAGGAAGAAAAACAGTTTTAGATATAGTCAAAGTAAAGGAAAGAATTTATCCAATAGGAAGACTGGATTATGACAGTTCAGGCTTATTATTATTAACAAATGATGGAGAAATTTATAATAAAATAATTCATCCAAGAGTAAACTTAAATAAAAAATATATTGCTTTATGTAAGGGAATTTTTACTGAAGAAAAATTAAATAAGTTTGAAAAGGGAATTGATATAGGAGGATACATTACTGCTGAAGCTAAAATTAAGGTTTTAGAGTTGAAGAAAGATAAAAGCCTAGTTGAAATAATAATTCATGAGGGGAAGAATAGGCAGATAAGAAGAATGTGTTCAGCCTTAGGCCATGAAGTTATAAAGTTGAAAAGAATTTCTATTGGAGAAATAAAACTTGGCAATTTAAAAAAGGGTGAATATAGATATTTAACTAAAAAGGAATTGGAATATATTAATTCTTTGTAGGGAGATGGAGTATGTTTAAATATGTAGGAAATATAAGTGATTTATCTCATTATATAATAGATAAATTTATTATTGAAAAAAAGGTTGCAATAGATGCTACCCTAGGAAATGGATATGATACAGATTTCTTGGCAGATAAATTTGAGAAAGTTTATAGTTTTGATATACAAAAGGAAGCCTGTGAGAAATATTTATTAAAAAATTTAATTAATGTTAAAATTATAAATGCTTCCCATCATTTCTTTGAGAAGTATATAAAAGAGAAAGTAGATTGTATAATGTATAATTTAGGTTTTCTTCCAGGAGGAGATAAAAATGTTACGACTATGCATGATACAACTTTGATGAGTATTAAAAAAGGGCTAGAACTTCTAAACAATGGTGGAATTATGACTATTTGTATTTATAGAGGACATAATGAAGGTAAGATAGAAGAGACTTGCATATTAGAGTATTTAAAAAGCTTAGATAAAAACAAATTTGGAGTTATGCTTCATTCTTACTTGAATAGAGATGAAAGTGCGCCTATATTAGCTGTTGTAGAAAAAAAGTAAAATTTATAAATTTATATTTTAGCATATGAATTTATAGAAATTATTCACAAAATGAAATTTTAATTGATGAATTATTCAAAAGATGTTAATATATATTTAAAAGATTGTTAAATTTTACGAAAAGAAGGGATGCAGATGGATAATACTTTAAAAGATGATTCAAAGGATTTATTACGTTTAATAAAATCTAAATATCCAAGATTAAGTAAAGGTCAGAAATTGATTTCAGAATATATTTTAAAACATTATGATAAAGCTGCCTTTATGACTGCAGCAAAGCTTGGTGCCGCTGTAGGAGTTTCAGAATCAACCGTAGTTAGATTTGCAACTGAATTAGGATTCTCAGGTTATCCAAAACTTCAAAAAGCCCTACAAGAATTAATTAAGAATAAACTTACTACAGTACAAAGATTGGAGTTATCAGAAGAATATTCAGATGCAGGATATGCTTTAAGAGCAGTACTTAAAGCGGATATAGAAAATATAAGATCAACTCTTGAAAAAATTAATTATAATACTTTCGAAGATGTTGTAAATAAAATATTCGAAGCCAAAAGAATATATATTTTAGGCTTAAGAAGTTCAACAGCCTTAGCTGAATTTTTAGGATTTTACTTAAATATCATTCTTCAAAATGTTAAGACTGTCAGTTATGGAATTTCTGATATATTTGAGCAGATGATAAATGTTGGTGAAGGGGATCTAGTAATTGGAATTGGTTTTCCTAGATATGCTTCAAGAACAATAGATGCCCTATCCTTTACAAAAGATAGAGGAGCTGTTGTAGTAGCAATTACTGATAGTTTATTATCTCCTCTTGCTGCAAAAGCAGACTATACATTAATTGCACAAAGTAATATGGCTTCTTTTGTTGATTCATTAGTAGCACCATTATCTGTTATTAATGCATTAATAATTTCAGTTGGTATGAGGGAAAAGAAAAATATTACAGATATATTTAATAATCTTGAAGAAATATGGACAAATTATAATGTATATTCATATAATAATAGAAATGTTGCGGACGATTAGAGATTAGTTAGGAGTTAGGAGTTAGTAGTGTGGAGTTAATTTTGTGGAGTTAGTAGTGTTGAGTTGGTGATTAGTAGTTTGAAATTTGGGAGTGTTGAGTATAGCTTTATACTTAGCACTTTTTCTGTTTTTTTGATATGTAATAAGCTAAATGCTATATTATTAAATATATAGCTAAATCAGGAGGATGAAATGAAAAGAGTAATAGTTATTGGTGCTGGACCAGCAGGTATGATGGCGGCAATTTCGGCTGCAAAAAATGATAATGAAGTAATTTTATTAGAAAGAAATGAAAAGGTAGGCAAAAAACTATTTATCACAGGAAAGGGGAGATGTAATGTAACAAATTCAAAGGATATTTCTGAGTTTTTTGACTATATTATTGGAAATCCTCATTTTCTCTATAGTGCATTGTATAGTTTTACTAATGAAGATACAATAGAATTTTTTGAAACTCAAGGAATAAAATTAAAAACAGAAAGAGGAGGAAGAGTATTTCCTCAGTCAGATAAATCTTCTGATATTATAAAGGGCCTTATGAATGCTCTTAAAAAATATAATGTTGATATAAAATTAAATAGTAAAGTCACAGATATTATTTTTGAAGGAAATAAAATAACTGCTGTTAAGATTAATGATTCATATATTTTAAAGGGAGATCACTTTATATTTTGTACTGGTGGTGTTTCCTATCCTTTGACTGGTTCCACAGGAGATGGAATAAAATTTTCAAAAAAATTAGGGCATAGTATTATAGACTTAAAGCCATCCTTAGTACCTATAGAATTTAAAGAGTCTTTAGAAAAAGAACTAGTAGGTTTAAATTTAAAAAATATAGAGATAAGTGTCTTTAAAGAAAATAGCAAGAAAGTTTTATTTAAAGAGCTTGGAGAAATAGTATTTACTAAATATGGAATATCAGGTCCTTTAGCTTTAAAGGCATCAAGGTATATTGATGAAGAAAATAGTTATTACATAACATTAGATTTAAAACCTGCATTAACAGAAGAGGAACTTGATAAGAGAATACAAAAAGACTTTAAAAAATATATAAATAAAGATTTTAAAAATTCACTAGATGATTTATTACCTAAAAAAATAATAAACTTTATAATTTTATTATCAAATATAAAAGAAGATAAAAAAGTCAATGAGATAACAAGAGTGGAGCGTAAAAATTTAGTTAAGCTATTAAAAAATATAAAATTTTTAGTTAAAGGTTTAAGACCTATTGAAGAAGCAATTGTAACTTCAGGAGGAGTTAATACTTTAGAAATTGACCCTTCTACTATGAAGTCTAAATTAATATGTAACTTATCATTTGCTGGTGAAGTAATTGACGTAGATGCTTTTACCGGCGGTTATAATGTACAAATTGCCCTTTCAACTGGTTATTTGGCAGGAACTAATATCTAAAATAACTTGTTAAAAGCATATAAAAATAATATAATTTAATAGAAAATGTTTTTTGGTTTTTTATTTTGAAAGGTGGAATATAATTTTGAGAATATCAGTTGCCATAGACGGACCAGCAGGTGCAGGAAAAAGCACTATTGCAAAATTAGTAGCAAAGAGATTTAATTTAATGTATATAAACACTGGTTCTATGTATAGAGCCGTAGCTTTAGTGGCTAAAGAAAATAATATAGATGAAAATAACATAGAAGAATTATGTAAATTAATTGATACCATGAATATGGAGTTTAGAGATGATGATTTATTTTTAAATGGGGAGAATATTCAAGATAAGATAACGATGCCGGAAATAAGCGGAATTGTGTCTAAGTATGCTGCTATAAAAGAAGTTAGAGAAAAACTTGTTAAACTTCAAAGAGAAATGTCAAAGAAATTTAATGTAATTATGGATGGAAGAGATATAGGTACAGTAGTTCTTAAGGATTCAAGGTTTAAGTTTTTCTTAACAGCAACAGCTGAAGCAAGAGCAGAAAGAAGATATAAGGAATTAAAGGACAGAGGGTTAGCGGTAGATTATAATATAATTCTTGAAGATATAATAAAAAGAGATTATTATGACAGTCATAGAGAAGTTGACCCATTAAGAAAGGCAGAGGATGCAATAGAAATAGATTCAACAAATTTATCAATTGAGGAAGTAACAGAAAAAATCTCTTCTATTATTGAAAAAAATCTATAAGTTTTTATAAAGGGGATAAAATAGCAGATTTAAAATATAAATTATAGGAGAAGTTTTTATGAGTAAAGTAATTTTAGCAGAAAATGCAGGTTTTTGTTTTGGAGTTCAAAGAGCTGTTAAAGAGGCTATTAAAGTACAAAAACAATACAATAAAAAGATTTATACATTAGGACCTTTAATACATAATAATGATGTTGTTAAATACCTTGAAGACAATAATATATTTGCAATAGATTATAGTGAAATAGATAAATTAGAAAAAGATGATGTTATAGTTATAAGATCCCATGGAGTAACTAAAAAAGTTATTGAAGACTTGGAAAGCAGGGGCTTAATTGTTGTTAATGCAACATGTCCTTATGTTACTAATATACAAAGGAAAGTAAATAAATTTTCTGAAAAGGGTTATAATATAGTTATTTTAGGAGATAAAAATCATCCTGAAGTCATTGGAATTAATGGATGGTGTAATGACAGTGCTATTATAACAAAGGATGGAAGTTTTGATGAGAAGCTACCTAATAAAATTTGTGTAGTTTCCCAAACAACAGAAAAACAAGAAAACTGGAAGAATACAGTTACAAATTTATCTTTAAATTCTAAGGAAGTGCTAGCATTTAACACTATTTGCCAAGCTACAGAAGTAAGACAGGAAAGCGTTGATAAATTATCAAAAAATGTTGATACTATGATTGTAATAGGTGGTAGAAATAGTTCAAACACAACCAAGCTATATGAAATAGCTAAGAAAAATTGTAGCAATACTATACATATAGAAAATGCTAAGGAGCTTACAAAAGAATTTATTGAAGCAAATAAAGATAAAAAAGTTGGGATAACTGCTGGTGCATCAACTCCTGACTGGATTATAAAAGAAGTTATTGATATTATGGAGGGAAATAATTAATGGAAGATCAATTAAAATTAATGGAAGAGATGGATAGGAAATTTAAAATTGGGGATGAAGTTAAAGGGGAAATTTTGTCAATAAATAGAGACGAAGTTATAGTATCACTAATTGGATATAAAGTTGATGGAATAATACCTTTTAAAGAATTAACAGTAGAAGAAAACTTAAAAAATTATCTTTCAACTTTAAAAGTTGGAGATGAAATTGAAGCTAAGGTTATTAAGTTAAAAAATGAAGATGGAAATGTTGTACTTTCAAGATTAGAATACGAAAAGAAAGAAGCTTTAAAGGAGCTTGAAAAATTATATAATAGCAAAGAAAGCTTTAACTTAAAAATCAAAGAAGCAAAAGAAAAGGGTTTAACAGGATATTATAAAGGAGTAAGAGTTTTTGTACCATTATCTCAAGTTGATATAAGATTTTCTAAAGACAGAAGTGATTTAGTCGGAAGTGAAATAGAAGTAAGATTAATAGATTTCTCTTTTGAAAATCCATCAAAAATTGTTGCATCTAGAAGGGTTATATTAGAAGAAAGACAAAAGGAAATAGAAGATAAAGCTTGGAGTTCTATAAAAGAAGGAGATATAGTAAAGGCAGAAATCAAGAGATTTACTGATTTTGGTGCTTTTGCAGATGTAAATGGAATTGATGGGTTAATCCATTTATCTCAAATATCATGGAGCCATGTAAAATCAGCTGAAAGTGTATTAAAAAAGGGGCAAATAGTGGATGCTAAAGTAATTAGTGCTGATAGAGAAGCAAATAGATTGTCTTTAAGCATTAAGGCATTAACTGAAGAACCTTGGAGCAGAGTAGAAGAAAAGTATCCAGAAGGATCAGTTGTTCTTGGTAAAGTAGTTAGAATGACAGATTTCGGAGCTTTTGTTGAATTAGAGCCAGGAGTTGATGGATTAGTTCATATATCAAAAATATCACATGATAGAATTAATACACCAGCAGATGTTTTAACCATAGGAGAAGAAGTAAAGGCTTTAATTTTATCTGTTGATGCAGAAAATAAGAAAATTGCCCTTAGCATTAAAGATGCTGAGTAGTAATAATGTTTTTAGAACACGCATATTATTATATGTGTGTTCTTTTATAATATAATGTATTTGGTACAGAATATTAATAAGGCTATTGTATTCTTTTCAACACTAGAGGGGTTTTGAGATGTTAGAGAAAATAGGAATAAATAATATAGAGACCTTGAGAAAACTTCATGCTAATAGTCAAAAAAGAATTAATTACGATAAGGATTTTTTTGAATTTTATGATAAGCAAAATTTTATAATGAAATATTTCTATAAGAAATTCATAAAAATAATTAAAATTAATAATAAATGTGCAGGATATATATGGTATGAACCCCCAGTAGATAAATATGTAAGGGTTTGGGCCTTGTATATAGAGCCAGAGTTTATTTCTTTATTAAATGAAAGTGTTTTAGATTTTTTTAATGATAGTATTTTATATTATGAGGTTTTTAATAAAAGTAAGAGAAATACTGAATTAATGAAATTAGGCTTTAATAAAAGCAGATATTCAATTTTGATGAGTCTAGATCTAGAGTTTTATAATAAGGATAAGGAAATTAAGAATATATATTCAAAGCTAAAGGATAATTTAATAAAAAATAAGCTTTATCATTATAATC
>Ga0134091_1001581_pt1 | contig 17481 bp, 20 predicted proteins | sample 2_5taG_FD_94451 | JGI IMG/M metagenome (GOLD analysis project Ga0134091, IMG submission 94451) | Switchgrass degrading microbial communities from high solid loading bioreactors in New Hampshire, USA - 2_5_20_6_A2 metaG | ecosystem: Engineered > Bioreactor > Semi-continuous > Anaerobic >...
AGGATACATCTCTATGTCTGCCTACTATCTAAAAGTTTGTGAAAACTAGAGAACCGCCGTGTACCGAACGGTACGCACGGTGGTGTGAGAGGTCGGCGGTTAGTCACCGCCTCCTACTCGATAGCAAAATTTAGAGGGCTTAAAGTAGCTATGGAAAGAATAGAATTTTTATTGGAAAGGGTTTAGTAATGGACTCTTACAAGCCAAAACTTAATATTATTGTTACTCCATCCAAGATCCCATGGAACTCTATATCTATCCGTATTATGACAGTTTACAAGAGAATAACCTTTTGAGTCGGCTCCGGTTACCACTGAGATATGAGTCACCTTTCCGTTTTTTTCGTACGCCACAAAATCTCCGGGAAGGAGTTTAAATGAGGCCTTAAAGACCTGATTATAAGTGCCTTTAGCTATAAGAGAAGCCCTTCCGCTGTTTAGCATATAATCTTTAAATGCCTGAGCGTTAACCCATGCTTTGCTGCCTTCTTTGGTATAATTCCATACCCTATTTTTTTTAAATTTTCCTCCTTCAAATAAGATTTGTGACGCGAAATTTGCACAATCACCGCCTAATGGATTGTAATCTCTATACTTTTTGTTATAGCTGAAACCATACTCTTCATCGGCAGCAGCGCCGCAATAACGGTCTGCGTATTCAACAGCACTTATTCTTCTTTGGTTAAGATTTGAAAAATCCCTTGGTTTTGATGAAAGTATATATTCTTCAAATTCTTCTTTTTTTAAATTTCCAAGATCCAAAGAGTCGGCAAAGGGATCGGTGTACCATTCTTTTGTAATTAACCAGGTGTCTCCACTCTTTTGCAATTTTAAAGAATGATATGTACCTATTCTAAAAAGATTTTCTATCTCCGGTTCATTTTCGTAAATATAACTATATTCGGTAGAACATACAAAGTTATAAGAAGCTGTGTTGTCCGTTTCTTTTACACTTCGTATATTGAATTTGGATTTTATATTGGTGAATATAATCCCTTGTTTCTCAGCCCAATTATGAAGATATTGCATTTTTTTTAGCTCATGTTCATAGGCCCAGGTCCCAAGTTTCGTGTTTCTATCATAAAGAGCTTGGATGGATTCTAAATTTCCATTAAGTAGTGCACTATTTCTAATAGAAAGAAGTTCTTCTATTATTTGGATATTGCTTTCATCTATATGCGCACTTGTGGATATGGGTGAATCATTATAAAAATATATATTAATTACTAATATTAGCATAAAAAGAATGAATACTAATTTAGATCTTTTGAATTTTGACAAGGAAAGCATTTCTCTACTCCTTACATATTTATTCATAGAATTATATGATTTGAAATATTTAAAAATTACTTGGTAGGATGTAGTAAAGAAATAAAGTTACGAAAAAATAAAAACGGTTAGCTTATATGAAACTAACCGACTGAAATTTATAGGGAGGATGTTGTTAGAAAAAAGCAATCACATCCAGCTTAACTTTTATTAAGTAAGTATTGTAAAAAAAGTGGGGGAGTATTTGTCCCCAATAAAATATAATTTATAATTAATTATTCAGATGATATTATATCTGTTGCTATAAAGTAAGTATGTATATTGAGAAGTAACTTGCTATATAAAGTGTTCAAATGTTCTGATTGGTTAAATCTCGGATAAATTCGCATATAAATGAAATATATACTTGAATAATGGAGAATGTAGAGTATGTTTTTGCTTTATATATTTGCGTTTTTTATATCTCTTTAAATTCAAGGTAATTTTACTTAATCGTTACTCCCCCTTGGGTAAAGAAAGTTGCTAAATTTATATAAAATACTTTCTCATATAGAAAGTATTTGATTTTAAATTCTCTTCTTGAAATAAATAATATAATAAGATTATGAATTATAGGTTACGAAAAAGTTAAAACTTTATAAAATTTTAAAAATTTTTTGATGCAAATATCAATCTGAAGTTTTTTGAAAAAGAAAAAGGCCCTGCTTAATATATTCAAGCAGAGCAGGAGTATCCAACTTTAAAAGTATGGAATTTATATTATTTGAGGATTAGCACTACTACCAACTCGTAGCTGGTAAAGGTTTCACTTTGTTAATTGCTTTTGATGTTTTTCAATATAGTAATTCAAAATTATTATATTTTTTTAGGGGGCTGAAAATAAAAATTAAATAGTAAAAAATTTTTACTGTTTGTATTAATCTTTAAAGGTTTTTACTTCTAAAAGTGCCATAGTGATATCATCCATAAAGCTGCTGTATTTTTCAACACCAGCAAATTCCGAGGCTGCATTAATTATTTGATCAAGAATTATATTAGAGCTTTCAGTATTGCCGTGTAAAACATTGACAAGTCTGTCTTCGCCAAATTGCTCGTTCTTGCTGTTTTTTAATTCTACAATGCCATCGGTATATAAAAAAAGTTTATCACCCTTTTGGAAAATCAACTTTTTATCCATATAAGATGGATTTTCAACCCAATTACTTATAGGTATTCCGGGAACTCTTAAAAGCTCAAAACTTTTGGAGTATGGATTTAGAACAATAGGGGAGACATTGAGGCCTGCATTTGAATATACAAGAATATTATTGGAGATATCTATAATGGCATAGAAAATAGTAATGTACAAATCCTGATCGGAATAATTATCGTTGAATTCTTTATAAAGTTTTTTTAATGCAGCAGCTGGAGATATCACGGTTTTATCTATTGAAGACCTCAAAAAGACAGTAAGCATAGATGCAGCAACTCCATGACCGGATACATCTGCTATATATACTCCTATATGGTCTGTGTCAATTTCGAAAATGTCAAGAAAATCTCCTCCTAAGATATCGCACGGCTTATAAATGAAGGAAAAACCGATTTTGTCATTGGGAATTTCTTTCGGTAAAAGACTGTATTGAAGTTTTTTTGCCATATTTAGTTCGCTTTTGAGCTTTTTGTTTTGATTTGTAATTTCTTTCTGCAGCTTTTTCATTTCTGTTATATCCCGCAATACTTCAACAACGGCAATAATGTTTCCGTCATTATCTTTAATAGGTGAACTCATAACTGAATAAATACGATCTTGAATAAGTTCTTCCTGTTGCTGCGGTTGGCCGGAAATAATAGTAGCCCTAGAAACACAATTTTCGCAAGGCACATCTCTTCCGAATGCCTTGTAGCATTTTTTCCCTATAACGTTTTCATTTAATGCTTTTGCCATTGCTTTATTCACATAGATAATATTATCATCTAAGTCTATTACTCTAACCCAGTCATACATTCCATCTATTATATTTTCAATCATGTTATTGATATTTATGTTATTAACATTTGAATCAAATTTGATTTTCGGTACATTCATAATATTACCCTTTCAAAATTTCATATTTCAATTTAAATGCATAAAATAATGGATAGAGATACATTGATAATAGCAAACAGGCTGGTTAATATCAATAAAAACTAAATAGTTAAATTATAAAAAAGAGTAATAAAATTACAATTTAGGGAAATAATTATTATAGATATAACAATTGCAGGAGAATAAGTATGTTTCTTAAAACATCAAATAAACAGATTTATATTGATATAAACAATAAATCAGCTTTTAAAATTCTTACCGACACACTATATGCATTTATTGTGAATTCGCTAAAACGTGGATATAAGTCGATAGTGTTTGTGTGCATAGGAACTGACCGGTCTACAGGAGATAGTTTGGGTCCGCTTATAGGTTATAAGATGAGCAATTTGGAATATAAGAACATTTATATACATGGCAGTTTGGATAATCCTGTACATGCAAAGAATATAGATAAGGTAATGGAACACATACAGAACTTCTATGATAAACCTTTTGTAATTGCAATTGATGCTTGTCTTGGAAAAGCGGACCATGTAGGATATATCACAATAGGTGAAGGGCCTATAAAACCGGGCTCAGGAGTAAAAAAAGACCTTGCTCCTGTGGGGGATATGTACATAACCGGGATTGTCAATTTTGGCGGTTTTATGGATTACCTTATCCTCCAAAATACGAGACTGAATCTGGTTATGAAAATGGCTGATACCATTTCAATGAGTATAAAATATGTATTATGGAAAATAAGCAATGATCCTGCACTATCTTCCTTGGTTTGCAGTTCAAATGCATAAATTTGTAGGCAAAAGAAAAAGGCTTTAAGAATTTAAATTCTTAAAGCCTTTTTCTCGGATTTTTTGTTTAAAAGAAATAAATTAGTATAAAATAAAAGGAGGGTTAAGGAGTTTTTTATTTTTTATATTAAACCTATTAAATGTATAAAAGAATCTAAGTTAAAAATGGCATATTTTATGACTTAGTTTATTCTAATGAACATTTGTGTTTTAAAGTTTTAATTTTATTGATGATTACTGATTAATTATCTAAGGAAGAAACATCTTTATACGTAAATAATTTTGCTAAAATTTAAAAATGTAAAATATTTTAAGTAAAATTTATAGTTAGTTTTAAATAATATGTTTCAATTGGGTAAAAATATGGTATTATTAATATTAAGTATTGCAGTAAAATAATAAGTAAAATAGGAGATGATACTTAGTGGAAAAATATGTATGCAGTGTTTGCGGGTATATATATGACCCGGCTGAAGGAGATCCTGATGGTGGTATTGCACCGGGAACTCCCTTTGAGGATATACCGGATGATTGGGTTTGTCCTGTTTGCGGCGTTGGGAAAGATATGTTTGAAAAGGCTTAGTTTGATTTAATTTCTAAGATTCTTAAATATGCGCTTTTGATATTAGTGCCTCGTAATATAAAGATTAATGATATTACGAGGCACTAATTTATAATATATCATTGAGATATTTCCACCATAGACTTATCTACCCATTTAATATAATTATCTTCGATAAACAAAAGAACTTCATTGTCTAGCCAGGTAAGGATTATTGCATCATTATCAAAGTATTTTACTATTTTACCGGTGTAAAGCATACAATATTCCTCCTATCTTTTGTAAAATAAATTCAGACAGTTTTTTATATATTATTCTATAAAGAATGCTATAAAGATGTGATTTGTAGAATATAGTAATAAACATAATGGTATTTATTCTATTTTTATTATCGGTTAAATTTGTATATACTTTAGCATTTTATGCCTATTAAAATCTTTATTATATAGAAAATTATTGAAATAACTATTTTTATAATATATAATAGAACACAGTAGTTAATAGGCAAATATCTCTAAATCATTTCTTACTGCTGTTTGAGTAGAAGTCTTTGCTGAAGGTTAATAGCTTTGTTATTTTTATTGGAATATTAATTTTTGTGATAGTACATTAAATATATTATGCTAAAGCCTTAACCTGATGCAGCATAAAAAAGCCTTAGAGGAGGTTTGCCGGATGAAATTCGAAATGAAAGAAGTGGATGGAGTTAAGATAGTCAAATTAACAGGGCAAATACGAATATCTACTCAAAATCAGTTTAAGGATTTACTTGATAGGCTGGCTAGAGAGAATGAAGGCAAGACAGTTATAATAAGCATGGATGGCGTTATATATATGAATAGTGCAGGCTTGGGAATTATTATCGATACATATAAAAAATTTAAAGAAAAGAAGGGGAAGATAGTACTTTGCAATTTATTGCCGGATATTGAGAAGCTTTTTGAGGTGACAAGACTCAATCGATTTATTGAAATATATAGCACAGAAGCAGAAGCACTAAGTAAGTTGTAGTTGATGTTGTTTGGATGGAGGCGTTCTCAAACCGGGATATTTACCTGTTTTGAGTGCGCTTTTTTGTTTTAAGGTAACAAAAATATTTTTTCGGAATATATTTGCTATATATCAATAATAAGGAGTGGGTAAAATGACAAGCAGAAAACCGATCATAGGAATAACTCCCGGAATTGACTATGGCGAAAATAAGCTTTATATTAACAATGGATATATGGAAGCAATTCGATTAGCTGGCGGTTTGCCTGTTCTTTTACCTTTAACTGATGATGTTGAATTTTTGAAAAATACAATTGCTCGTTTCGATGGAATTCTCCTTTCCGGTGGAAGCGATGTGGATGCAAAGTATTGGGGAGAGCCTAACTACACCTATGGAGGTGAGATCTCTCCGTTAAGAGATGAAATGGAGATATTTACAGCAAAAGAAGCAATAGCTTCCGATAAGCCGATTTTGGGTATATGCAGAGGTTGCCAGGTAATGAATATAGCATTAGGTGGAACGATATACCAAGACATATATGAAGAGCAAAAGGGTAAGTTACTTTATAAGCATTCTCAAAATGCTCCTAAATGGTATCCGACCCATGAAATTTATATTGAAAAAGATACAAAGGTGTTTAAGGCACACAAAGAAGAAATAATACGAGTCAATTCTTTTCATCATCAGGCGATAAAAGATGTGGCTCCAGGATTTATCGTTTCTTCAAGGTGCGGTGACGGTATTATTGAATCAATAGAACATACAAGTTGTAAATTTGCAGTAGGTGTACAGTGGCATCCGGAAGTGATGTGGGAGAAGGATGCGACTCACTTAAAACTATTTATAAAGTTTGTATCTAGCTGCCAATAATTAGGCTAAACTAAGAAAAATTGTCAATTTTTAACGAATAATAGTAAATGGTTGAATATATTGAATTATTATGATAAATTAAAATCAACAGGAGAGGAATTATATGGGATTAGGGTTAATAGACGGCATAGATTTTTTCGTTTTATCTCTACCGGAGCAGTTTTTAATGTCACTATTTGCGTGGGTGCTATTGGGAAGGAAAGAGATAGTACGATTTCGAAATGTAGTAGTTATAGGTTTTATTAGCGCATTAATATTTTACTTAGCTAAATTTTTACCCTATGAGCCGTATGAAGATGTTTTGGTTTCATTTTTACAATTATTTTGCTTTGGAGTTCTGATTTATTTTGGATATAAACTAAGTATATTAGAAGCTGCATTAGGGTGTTTGGTTACCCTTGTAAGTTTTACCTTAGCACAAGGAATCATAATTGTTCTACTTCGTGTTTTCATGAATGTAACAAAAGAAGAAATTTTCAGTAGTTCACCTATTAGAGCAATCGGTTTTATAGCAGAGTTCCTTATTATAATTGCGGCTCTTGTATTTATGTACAAGAAAAACATTAATATATATTACCTTAGAAATACCAAGTTGGACAAGTCTCAGAAGAGTAGACTTAGAGTTTTAGTTTTACAGTTAGCTTTTGGGCTTTTTATACTTATATTAATTTATATGATGTTTATTGTTAATAATGATATTTTTGAATCCTTTAAAGATAGAGCGCTTATAATAGCTGGCTTTGTTGTTACAATAATATTTACTTTACTATTAATAAGAAGTGTTTTCAAAATTGGTGAGACCATTCAGAAAGAGGAAGAAGTAAAAAGACAAATGGACGGCCGTGAGTTCGTACAGAATATAGACTATTTATGTGCTTTAATTGACGAGAAACAGTATGGAGAGTTGAAAAGGGTATTGCAAAGTATAAAGAAGGATATAGAAAATGGAATAATTAAAAGCCAAAATTAAGAGTAAAACTAGCGCTAATAGAGAGAGTATATAGTAAAACTATATTCTCTCTATTAAATAAAAAATAGGGGAGATGTTATTATGAAAGGAAAGGTTTTAGGAGTAATTTCAGCTGTTTTGGTAGTTGTATCCATGATATCTGCAAGTACTGCAAGCTGGTTGGTATTTTATCAGCCCAAGGCACCTAAAGTCCTACATAAATAACATCCGATCTTTAAAAATTATAGATAATAAAGTAATAGTTTGACAATTATTTTAATTTTGATGGATAAGCACCTTGTATAGAAGGTGCTTTTTTGATGTCCTTGTTGTATAGTAATTACTTAAATATACTAAATATTAGGGATTGAGGCTTGAAACTAAAGTTGTAAAGCACTTAATGATTTAAATTTTGCCCCTATATATTTATTCCGTGCAATGATAAAATATTATCTAGAAATAATTACTTAGTTATAGAAAATTCTGTGTAAACTTCAGAAATATTGAGTGCTTGGGAATTTCAAAGCACTTATATGATAATTTTTTTAAATTTATCCCCAAAAGGGTAATTGATAAATATTAATGAAATAAGTATTTAAAAATAAAAAGATGTGAGTTGATATATTTCGATCTGGCTTAATAAGAAAGGGAGATGAATTTATGCAGGGATATCTTGAGAATTTTATACATTCAATACTTATACCGGGGATTAGTAAATTATTTTTTGCCGCTGTAGTTTTAGTAATTGGTATTATAGCTATCCGATGGGGAGTAAAAAAAATAAAACATGTGGTTTATAAATCCAAAATGGATGTCAGTTTAAAACCTTTTATAGTCTCACTGATTGATGCTTTGTTGAAGGTCTTATTAGTTGTGACTGTTGTAAGTATTTTAGGTGTAGCAACTTCATCCTTTGTAGCAGTGTTGGCATCAGCTGGGCTTGCAATCGGTCTTGCTCTTCAAGGGTCGCTTTCTAACATTGCAGGAGGTGTTTTGATTTTATCGACAAAACCTTTTTCTGTAGGTGATTATATTGAAGTGGACAAATATTCTGGAACTATCCAAGCAATAAAGATATTTCAAACTGAAATTGTTACCCCGGATAATAAAGTTATATTTATTCCTAATGGTACTTTGTCTAATTCGGTTATAGTGAATTATTCCAAAAAGAGCACAAGGAGGGTTGAACTGAAATTTGGGGCATCTTATGAGGCAAACAGTTCTAAAGTAATAAGTGCTATAAAGGATGTAATAAATAGACAACCTCTTGTGCTAAAACAACCGGAACCTTTTGTAAGAATGTCGGAGCATGGGAATAATGCAATAATTTATACTGTGAGAGTATGGGTTAATGCCCAGGATTATTGGGAGGTCTATTATAATATTATTGAAGAGGTTAAAAAACACTTTGATGAAAATAATATTTCCATACCTTATCCGCAAATTGATGTCCATATGAAAAATAATTAGTTGGCATAGTAGTTATTTACTGACCCACCATTGCCGATATTTTTTGTAAATATCTTAGGCAGGTGAACCCTAATGCTGGAACTCATACTTGATCTTATATTTCCGCCTAAATGTATATTTTGCAATAAAATATTAAATTATGGAGCTAGTATTTGTATTTGTGAGGATTGCAGCTCAAATATTCCTTACTTTAGTGAACAAAATTTAAACCTTATTAAATCAAATAACTATTTTGACGATATTATATGTATATGTGAATATTCCGGAATTATAAAGGAAGCTTTGATAAAATATAAATTTCTTAATAAACCTTCCTTCGGAAGAACTTTTGCACAACTTATTTATAAACGTATTAAAGAAATTACAGACTGGGAAGAAATTGACGTGATAATAAGTGTACCTCTGCATCGCAAGAAAGAGCAGACAAGAGGTTATAATCAGTCGTATTTGATTTCTAAGCAATTAGGTAAATTACTTGGAATTGAAGTAAATAAGAATATACTAATAAGGACAAGAAATACTGACAGCCAAAGTCTTTTAAATAGGATTGAAAGACTTAGAAATGTTAAAGATGCTTTTTTGGTAACCGATGTAAACGCAGTCAAAGGCAAGTCTATACTTGTGGTGGATGACATTTTTACTACTGGAACAACTCTTAATGAATGCTGCAGAGTTTTAAAGGATGCAGGAGCACGTAGAATAACAGCAGCTGTAGTGGCAACCGGAAGAAAGTTTTAACTAAGGCGATTTCTTGAACTTTAATTTTAGATTAAGGGTAATTTTGCCCGTTAGAGACGGAGGTGTTTTTATGCCGGATATAAGAAACTGCAAAAGGTGTAATAAGATATTTAATTACATTGGTGGCCTTCCAATATGTTTGGATTGTAAGAAACAGGATGAAATTAATTTTAAGCGGGTAAAGGAGTATCTTTATGAGCATCCAGGAGCTTCTTTGCATGAAGTGTCAAAAGAGCTTGAAATCAGTGTTCAGCAAATAAAAATGTACTTGAAAGAAGGTCGATTAGAGATAGTTGGAGAGAACGGCAATATGTTCTTGGAATGTGAAAAGTGTGGAAAATCTATAACTACAGGCCGATTTTGTAAAGAGTGTGCCAATGAAGTTACTAGTGATATTAAATCAGTAGTAAGCCAAATGAGCTCTTCAGCAGGTAGTAATGAAGCAAAATTAAAAAGAGAAAGAGGTATGAGATATCTTACCAAAGATGATATGTAGTGGTATAATGTGTAGCAATATTTTTATCTCGGGAAATAGTATTGTCGGAAAGATTAATCTTGTTATAAGATATCTATGACTTGAAGTCATAGATATTTTTTATTAAAATATGTTAATTAATTTTTTTCGTATGACGATATTATTATTGAGAGAAAGATTTGGAGAAACTAATGATAAAAGTTAATACACTTAAGTTTATATATATAAAAATATAAAAAAATTTTGAAAGTGAGTGGTGTGTATGAAGATTTGGGGGGAAATCCCGAAAGTCTCGGGGATTTACAGCAATCAAAAGAGCGTAGGGAAAGTCGATAAAGTAGACACCGTAAGCTCAAAGAAAGACGTAGTATCAATATCAAATGAGGCCAAAGATATTCAAACAGTAATGAAAGCACTAAAAAACACCCCGGACATAAGAACAGAACTGGTAGACAGATTAAGAGAGAAATACGAAGCCGGTGAATATCAAGTAAAAGAGACAGACATAGCCGACAAAATTTTGAAGTCACTTACAGAGAAAAATATTTAAGTACTTATTTTCTGCGGGAGGCATGGATTTAGTCCAAGTTTTCCCGCAATAAATTTATAAATATCGGGGTGGAAATTTTATGAACAGGCAGAATGTAGTTGAGTTGATAAATATACTAGAGCGTGAAACTGAAATTTATGAAGAGTTGCTAAAAATATCCAAAGATAAAACAGATATTATAGTAAAAGGAAAGGTAACTGATCTTGAGAATATCACAAAAATAGAGCAAAATTTTGCTATAGATATAGAAAAGCTTGAAGCATTGAGAGAAAAGGTAGTTAAAAATTTAGCCGATGACATTGGTATAGATCATTCAAACTTAACCATATCTGAAATGATTAAATATCTTGACAAAGAAAATGCTCAAGAGCTGGAAAAATACAAAAAAAATCTTCTAGGTATAATTAATGAGATAAAAAATATCAATGATTTAAATTCGAAACTTATTCAAAACTCCATTGATTATATAAATTTTTCAATAAATCTTTTAGCAAGTATACCGGAAGCAAATAACAATTACAGCAGTACGGGAAGCAGCAATGAAGGAATGCAGAAGACTTACTTTGATGTAAAACTATAATTTTAGTGCATCCTTAAGTGGTTATGGATGCCTATCAGGAGGCGGTAATATGGCAGTAGGTTTCGCCAGTTTTGAAATAGCAAGATCGGGTATGTCTGTCAGTGAACGTGCTTTAGAAGTCACAGGCCATAATATTTCCAATGTCAATACAAGTGGGTATGTTAGGCAGCAGGCAATGTCTGCAACAAGCTCTTACTATAATGCGCATGGATATCAGATAGGCCTTGGTGCGACTATTCAAAATATAAGGCAAATTAGAAATCAATTTTTAGATAATATTTATAGAAAAGAAAATACATCCCTGGGTTATTGGGAAACGAGGAATAAGACATTGGAGGATATACAGTATATACTGGGGGATCCTATGAAAAGCGGACTTCAGGATGTTATGAATCAGTTCTGGGATGCTTGGCAGGAACTGTCTAAAGATCCAAGCAGTCTTACTGTAAGGGCTCTAGTGGTTCAAAGAGGAGAAGCCCTTGTAGATCAAATTAATCATCTTGGCAAACAGATTGATAAGCTGCAGGCAGATCTTAATACCGAAGTGAAAGTTAGAATAGATGAGTTAAATAGCATTACTAGCCAGATAGCAAAGTTAAATACCGAAATACTTAAGTGTGAAATAAATGGGGATAATGCAAACGACTACAGGGATCAAAGAAATGCACTTGTGGACCGGTTGTCTAAACTGGCCAATGTTGAAGTGACGGAAATGCAGGATGGACAGTTGGATATTACACTAGCCGGATACGTTTTAGTTACGAAGGACAAACAAACAAGTTTGGTTGCTGAAACAAGCAGTACTTCCGGTTTGTTTTATGTGCCTAAAATTATGGGTACAAACATTGAGGTTCCTATAAAAGGTGGAGTTATAAAGGGCCTTCTGGAGTCACGAGGGGAAGTTATGGCTACTAGAGGAAGTATAGAGAACGGTACTCCAAATACTAAAGCCGATATCACCTTTGTGGTGGATGTGTCCGATTCTAATAAGGATAATCTTGACAAGATTAAAGAGTCCATAGAGACATATGTAAATGATCTTGAAAGGAGAGGGATAGATTACAATCTTCGCCTTGTAACCTATTCCGGTAGTGCAGTTTCAAGCGCTAATTTCAGTAAAGTGGAAGATTTTAAAGATGCAGTTAAAAATCTTAATCATACTGGTGATACAAGTAGTGATTTTAGTACAGTTGTATCTGCTTTAGAGTCAATTAGTGATTTTAGCCCGGAAGCCAATAAGTATGCCTTTGTATTTTCTTCAGGTGATTTGGGTGTCTCGTCGTCAGTGGCTCAAGGCTATGCAGAGTCGCTAAAAGATAAAGGCATCAAAACATCTATTGTGACCGATAGTTCATATTACAATACCGGGGCAGCAGCGGGAACAGCCGGATGGGATGTAATTAGTGACGGAACTTCCGGAAATCTCTTTGATATAAATATTGATAAAGATAAGTTTAAAGAACTTATGGTGGATATAAATAGTAATATAAATACTGACATAAATAAGGGCATAAGTGACATAGAAGGATCTTCAAGCATACTGTCCGATTTGAGGAAAAGGTTAAATGCCCTTGTGAATGTATTGGTAAGAGAAGTGAACTATCTTCATACCAGCGGAAAAACCCTTGGTCCTCCATCAGTTGCCGGAGAAGATTTCTTTGTAGCAATAAATCCGGAGTACCCTTTGGAAATGGGAAATATAAAATTGAATGAAAACATTATTTTAAATTTAAGCAATATTGTTGCATCGAAAAGTGGGGCAAGCGGTGATAATAGCATTGCCTTGGCTATAGCAAACTTGAGAGGAAATAAATGTCTTAGTGATGCAAAGGGTATATTGAGTATAGATGAGTATTATCAGCTAATAATTCTTGATGTTGGCAATAGAGGTTCTGAGGCAGCGGGAATAAGCGAAAGCCAGCGAAAACTGGTTGCTTATGCCGATTCGCAAAGACAAGCCATAATGGGAGTATCCATGGATGAAGAGGTATCAAATATGGTAAAGTTTAAATTTTCATATACTGCAGCATCTAGAGTAATAAATGTTATAGACGATATGATAGATACAATTATATCCCGAATGGGATTGGTAGGTAGGTGATAAACGGTGAAATCAAGTTTTTTTGGATTTAATGTCGCAGTTAGTGGATTGTATACAGCGCAGAGGAATCTTGATGTTATAAATAACAATATATCTAATATCAATACTCCGGGATATTCACGTCAACAAACGGTACAAAAGGCATCGAGGCCTATGAGTATGTATAATGGTACCGGAATGGTTGGCACAGGATCTGAAGTTATCGGAGTTAAGAGAGTTAGAGATGAATATCTTGATTCCATGTACTGGAGTGAAAATATGAACTTTGGAGAATGGGAGACCAAAAAGACTCTCTTATCCGATTTGGAAGTTACGTTTAATGAGCCCTCTAACAGCGGATTTAATAAAATAATGGACGAATTCTTCAGTTCTTTGCAGGAACTGGCGAAAGATCCGTCCAGTGAAGCAATGAGGGCATTAGTAAAGGAGCGGGGAGTTACCCTGGCTAGATATTTTAATGATTTGGCAACCCGTTTGGAAACCCTACAGATGGATATAAATGACAGAATTGAAACAACTGTTGAAAGGATAAATTCCATTGGTGCACAAATTCAGCAATTAAACCGGCAGATTTACACTATGGAGTTGGACGGCAATACTGCCAATGAGCTAAGAGACCAAAGGACTTTGCTAATTGATGAACTTTCAAAGTTAGTAAATATAGATGTGAGTGAAGTGGTTGTGGGAACGCTCCCTAACGGCCAGGCAGACTCACGTATGGTAATTACCATTAGCGGAAAAGCGTTTATTGATCATTATAGTTTTAGTAAATTGGCTCTTGAGCAGCGGGATACCAAATTAAATCCTGAAGATGTTCCAAATCTTTACGATGTAGTTTGGGAAGACGGAAATACACTAAAAATAAAAGGTGGAGTTTTAAGAGGTTATCTCGATGTAAGGGATGGAAATGCGGGGGATAATGGAAGTCCTGTTTATAATGGTGTGCCTCATTATATAAAAAAATTAAATCAGTTTGTCCAAACCTTTGCGATGGCATTCAATGAAGGCTATATTGATTTGGATAACGATGGATCAATAGATCCAGGGAAAAACCCAGCAGAAGACGGCCTAGGTCATGCGGACGGATATGGTACTGGAGCGACGGCAACCCAAGGTATAAGATTTTTTACTATGCTTGGTGAAGATAATAAGTCCATAAGCAGTACTGATTTTATAAACGGCGCAAGCAATCCCCAAGATATTGTTGCTCGGTATAGTAATATAACAGCTAAAAATTTTGCTGTCAGCAGCGATATATTGGAGGATTTTAACAAAATAGCAACGTCTGGTGCTCCAAATGAGGCCGGTAATATAGAGAACTTAAATGCACTGATAAAACTTAGAACCAATGACCAAATGTTTGTGGAAGGGGCCCCGGAAGATTTTATGAAATCTGTTATAACTACAATGGGGGTAAATTCACAACAGGCTAAAAGATTTTCAGCGAATAAGGAAATGATTGTTGAACAGATTGATAATCGGCGATTGTCCGAGTCTGGAGTCTTATTAGATGAAGAAGTGACCAATATGGTAAGGCATCAACAAGCCTATAGTGCTGCTGCGCAAATGATTAATACAATGTCGGAAATATACGATATTCTTATTAACAGGGTAGGTTTGTAAGACGGTAAAAGGACAAAAGCTGGAGGGATAATATGAGAATAACCAATAATATGATTATAAACAATATGATTAGCAATATAGGGAGAAACCTAGCGAGAATGGAGGGCTATCAGCAAAAAATGGCAACCGGAAAGAAAATTTCGGTTCCTTCCGATGACCCGGTTGTAGCTGCCAGAGCACTAAAGCTCCGTACTGATGTATCTATGCTGGAACAGTATAAAACCAATGTTGAGGATGCTATGTCTTGGCTGGAAATAACCGAGTCTTCTCTAAAAAATGTTGGAGAAATACTACAGAGGGCAAGAGAATTGGCTGTACAAGGAAGCAGCGACACTGCAACTACTGAAGATACTCAAAAGATTGCAGACGAAATTGAACAGCTAAAAGTCCAATTGATTCAAATCGGTAATGCAACTTATGCAGGAAGATATATATTTTCTGGCTTTAAGACAGATACAAAGCTCCTTAATGATGATGGAACTTTTGCAATAGATGTTTCAAATAGTGAATCAATTATGTATGAGTTAGGTATAGGCGATACCATAAATGTAAATGTAACTGCCGGTCAGCTTTTCAACGATGGATCTGATGCAGAGGCAACGAAAGTAGGAAAACTTATACAGAATATGATTGACTTTATAGATGCACTTAAAGCAGGAGATAAGAGTCAAATCAGTGGGTGTATTACAAAATTTGATGACGACATAAATAATTTGCTTGCCATAAGGTCCAGTGTTGGAGCCAGATATAACCGTTTGGAACTAACTCTGGACAGGCTGGAGAATGATATACTTAATTTCAGCGAGCTTATGAGTAAGAATGAGGATGTAGATCAGGCTGAAAATATTATGCTTTTAAAGAATGAAGAAAATGTTTATAAAGCATCTTTGTCAGCAGGAGCAAGCATAATGCAAATTTCTCTCATTGACTTTTTGCATTAAGTTATTTGAAAAATAGGCTTTAAGAAGGTGAATTTATATGGCCCTTTATATTACTCAAACCTATGCAAAAATCGGTATTGAAAGAATTCCGTCAAGGCTTGAGATTAAAGCCGAATCAGCGCGATTGGATATTCATCAAAGACATGCAAAAGTCAATATAGATACGGAGTTACCAAAAATCTTAATTGATCAATATGAAGCTTTTGCCAGTGCTGGGTTAAAAAATAACATGGATATTGTAAAGGACGGAGCACAAAAAGGCAAACAAAAATGTTTGGAATACATTGGGAAAACAGTTACAGATGGAGATACTTTAGCAGCTATTGAAAACGGCGTAAATGCTATTGCTGAAATTGCCAAAAGGGATTTATATAAAACTCATGAATTCAATATTGACTGTATTCCTAAAGTGGGTCCTAAAATTACTGTTGTTGGAGGAGAAGTTGATTTTGAGGTAGAAAAGGACTCGGATGGGCTAAATAATGGTGTAGAGAGCAGGTTTTTGCCTGGAAATTTGGAGGTGAATTTTACACCGGCACAAGTAAGAGTATTCCTGGCACAGTACGCCTCAATAAAATTTAACTATATTGATGAGAATAAAATTGATGCTTATATATAGATACTAACTGTATAGATTTAAATGGAGGAGATTAAATGCTTCTAAATACTAAACATTTTGGTGAGATAGAAATTGACGAAAGTAAGATTATAAACTTTAGAGAAGGAATACCGGGTTTTGAGGATGCAAAAAGATTCATAGTTTTATATGATGGTGATGAGACATCACCTTTCCGATGGCTCCAAAGTGTCGATAATGCTCAGCTTGCTTTTGCGACAGTTAACCCCTTTATGATTTTAAATGATTATGACATTGAAATACCGGAAGAGACAGTTAGTAGCCTCAATATCGAAAGTATTGAAGATGTAATGGTACTTTCAATTGTTGTTGTACCCGATGATCCTAATGAAATGACAATGAATTTGAAGGCACCTGTTATCATAAATGTGAAAAATAATATCGGAATGCAAGTTGTCCTTGACACGGATATATATAGTGTGAGACACTATATTGTAGAAGAACTCCGTAGACGGGAGGTAAATACAGGTGCTGGTACTAACAAGGAAGAGAAATGAGTCAATAATTATAAACGATAATATTGAAATTACTATTGTGGATGTTCAAGGGGAGCAGGTACGTATAGGAATTAATGCTCCCAAAAGCGTTTCTGTTTATAGGAAAGAGATATACCTTGAAATTCAAGAGGAGAATAAAAAAGCTGCAGAAGTAAAGAATATAGATTTGAAAAATTTACTCAAATAATTTTTACAAGAGTATTCAATAGGTATCTATAAAAGAAAGTGATTAAGAATAATCACTTTTTTATTATTGGCTTTAGCCTGATTCACACGCAAAGCGTGTGAATCAAAAAACCACCCGCTATGCGGGTGCGAGACAGGAGTTATACAAAAAAATCACCTTTCCGTTATAATAGAGTTGTTC